>Ga0315288_10003711_pt1 | contig 19496 bp, 20 predicted proteins | sample YL17G11_20_MG_FD_203454 | JGI IMG/M metagenome (GOLD analysis project Ga0315288, IMG submission 203454) | Sediment microbial communities from Yellowstone Lake, YNP, Wyoming, USA - YL17G11_20 | ecosystem: Environmental > Aquatic > Freshwater > Lake > Sediment | place: USA: Wyoming | collected... | reverse complement strand
TGGTCCTGTTGGTCCAGTTGGTCCAGTTGGTCCAGTTGGTCCTGTTGGTCCAGTAGGTCCAGTAGGTCCAGTAGGCCCAGTTGGTCCAGTTCTTCCAGTAGGTCCAGTAGGTCCAGTAGGTCCAGTAGGTCCAGTAGGTCCAGTTGGTCCAGTAGGTCCAGTAGGTCCAGTAGGTCCAGTTGGTCCAGTTGGTCCAGTAGGTCCAGTTGGTCCAGTTGGTCCAGTTGGTCCAGTAGGTCCAGTTGGTCCAGTTGGTCCAGTTGGTCCAGTTGGTCCAGTTGGTCCAGTAGGTCCAGTTGGTCCAGTAGGTCCTGTTGGTCCAGTTGGTCCAGTTTCTCCTGTAGGTCCAGTAGGTCCAGTTTTTCCTGTAGGTCCGGTAGGTCCAGTTTCTCCTGTAGGTCCGGTAGGTCCTGTTGGTCCTGTTGGTCCCGTTGGTCCTGTTGGTCCTGTTGGTCCCGTTGGTCCAGTTGGTCCTGTTGGTCCTGTAGGTCCAGTAGGTCCAGTAGGTCCAGTAGGTCCAGTTTGTCCAGTAGGTCCAGTAGGTCCAGTTGGTCCAGTTGGTCCAGTAGGTCCAGTTGGTCCAGTAGGTCCAGTTGGTCCAGTAGGTCCAGTTGGTCCAGTAGGTCCAGTTGGTCCAGTAGGTCCAGTTGGTCCAGTAGGTCCAGTTGGTCCAGTAGGTCCAGTTGGTCCAGTTGGTCCTGTTGGTCCTGTTGGTCCAGTTGGTCCAGTTGGTCCAGTGGGTCCAGTAGGTCCAGTTTCTCCTGTAGGTCCAGTTTCTCCTGTAGGTCCAGTTGGTCCAGTTTCTCCTGTAGGTCCAGTTGGTCCAGTTGGTCCAGTTTCTCCTGTAGGTCCAGTTGGTCCAGTTTCTCCTGTAGGTCCAGTTGGTCCAGTAGGTCCAAAATTAATAATAGCAACTATACTCCAACTAAATCCATCCCATTCCCAGAATGTATTTGTACTTATATCAAAAAAAGAATCACCAATAACAAGTCCTGCTAGTGGTAATACAGCACCAAAAGATAATATAGGAGGTTCTAAACGAAAATTTATACTACCAGGCGCTGTATATAATCTTAAACGTTGTGAGAAAAATCTAAATACTCCCTGAAAAACAAGATTTTGGGGAGTATTTGTCCAAATTATACTATCCGGATCTACTCCCAATTCAAGAGTAAACAAATCAGTTCCAATAAGTGATGCTGCGGGACCAGTAGGACCAGTTGCTCCTGTACAACAAATTGTATTACAACATTGTAAATTATTGGGAGCCGAACATGATTTATATTCTGTAGATATTAAATAAGGACCATGTTTATTTTGGATATTATTTTTATATTTTTTTTTACAATCACAATTTATATTCCTGCAAATATCCATTTTATAATTGAGGAAAAATGCAAATTATAATTTTAAAAATTAATAAAAAATTAACTTAATTGTAAAATTTTTTAAAATAAAAATGAATAATTTGTGGAAAATAGAATATAAAAATGGAATAACTTATTTTAATTTTCAATTATTAATTAATAAAAATCCAGTTAGTTTTATTTTTAATCAGAAATGATTCAAATTTTGGAAAAATAAGAAAAGCTATTGATGAAAAATTTCAATTAGAATATATAATATACAATGAAGAACATTTAATAACCGATAATGAATTATTAACTAATTATTATGGGTTAAATATAAATTTGATAACGTTAAAATAACATTTTTAATGTTATTTTTTTAATAAAGTGAATAAAATATAGCGAATAAAAATGCTCAATAAAATTTATTAATGCTAAGAATTGTTCTTTTTTTTTTATTATTATTTTCAATTTTATTATAATCTATGAACGTTAATGCATCAAAGTTAACGCCTTCTTTTTTTATTTTAGGTTTATTTTTTGAAAAATTTTTCATTTTTTCATTTAATTCATATGTTTGAGATTCTTGTATTTCAATTGATTCTGATTTTCTGTCGGTAAAATTATTTTCTTCTAAATTTCCCAAAGGTGTAATTTTTACTCCATCAATGTTGCATATTTTATAACTATTTCTTTCAGCAATGGCACTTCTACAATGAAAATAAACTTCTCCATTTTTTTTGACTATTAAAAATGGATTATCACTTTCATGTTCTCGATTGCACAATTTACAATAAGTGGGTCTTAACCTTTTTAAGACAATTAATCCACCTTTTATTTCTTCTATGGAAAAATCTCCGTCAATGTGTGGACCAATTATATCCTCTACGCCACTCGGTAATGTTACTTTATTAACAAAAATTTTTTTTTCTGGTACGATAACGGGTAATCTTGTAGTTGAACGACTATCAGTAATGCAAGATTCTCTAAAAAAAAATAATTCGTCTTTTGGACTATTAATAATAGGTGAATTATATATTTTACCTTCATATGGAAGTGAAGATCTCTTTTTTGGTCTTTTTCCATTTTTAGTTGATCCTTCCATTCGAAAAGATTTTTGTGATGCATAAATCGATCCATCTAAAATACCACAAGATTCTGCAACTTTTAAAGGAGCTCCTCCAGCATTTACTACTAATTTATAAAATTCTTTGGCTTCTTCATAATTAAAATGACAATAATTCGGAAAAATAATATGAGCACTATATTTATAAGGGGGATTTAATGAATGACTAGTATAAAATGCAATATCTTTAGATGAGTTTAATTCTAACCCATAACTTTTTAAAACTTCTTTTACTGCATCAATAATTTTCCCAACTATTCTATTTCCCAACATCATTATCCATTCTATTTCTGTATTCTGATTATTTTCTTCTTTAATCAAAAGAGATCGAAGTGTTTTAGATTTCTCAAATTTATCATAAGGAATATCAATATCAAATCTGGGTTTTTGTTCTTTTTCTCCAAAAATTATTTCATGGTATTCTTTTGTGGGTGAAAGTTCTCTATAATAAATATAAAAATCTACACATGATCGAAAAGCTCCATATAATCTTTTTCCATTTTCCATTTTGTAAACAATAAAATAATTCATCAGAACATTTCTGGGAATACTATTACATAAAGAATAATTATTTCCTTCTTTTAATTTATAATACCATCTTCCGTTAATTAAACTGTTCGGATTGGTAGACATTTTAAACTCTTTATATAATTTTTTTTAATTGATTTTATACTAAATATTTTTTTTTAATTATTTTTAAAATAATTAAACGATCAAAAATGATAATTTCAAATTGAAATTATTCTTCCAATTTTTTTTGAGAATTTTCCATTTTTATTACACATTCAAGCATTTTATCTGAAAAAATATTACTAATATTCATACAATTTTCAAACCATTTTCTTGATTCGTCAAAAGATTCAAGTTTTGGAAGAAGATGATGCGAAAAATAATTATCCCCAATTTTAAGCCACATGAGAGCTGTTATTTTTGATTTCATTGCTTCATTTGCATGAAATAATGAATTGTATTTTTTAAGTTGATCAATATGCCATTGAGATTTCATCAAAAACCATCTAATTTTTTCCAATTCTGGTATTGAGAAATAACACAAACATCTAGTTGGATGTCCTTTAAAAAGCGAATACCTTTTTTCCATCCAACAAGTTTTGCACTTTTTAATATTATGTTTCTTTTCGCAAGTTTTCATTTGCAGCCGCGAGAACCGAATATTTTCAAAAAAAATCAATTTGTAATTCATTCTTGTACTATATTTAAAATTTTATTACAATTTATTTTTTGATTATTTTAAAAAAAAATTTTTATTTTAAAGTTTAACAACTACAATTAAATGTTTATGATTTTCTGTGGTTTTATCATATAATTCCATTTTTTTTGCACAAACACGCATTTTTTTTGAAAAATCAAAACCCATTTTTTCACAATCTTTTACCCATTTGGAAGAAATATTTTTATCATTAGATTCAAGTTTTGGAAGAAGATACTGAGGAAAACAATTATATCCAACTTTAAGCCACACAAGTGCTGTGATTTTTGTTTTCATTGCATCATTTAAAATTTTAAAGTTATTAATTTGTTTTTTTTCTTTATATTCTTTAATATACCAATTCATTCTCATCAACATCCATCTAATTTCTTCTAATTCAGAAATTGGAAATTTTGATAAATTTATCATTGAATGTCCTCTAAAAATATTATATCTTTTTTCCATCCAACAAGTTTTACATTTTGAAAGATCATGTTTTTTTTCACAAGTTTTTAATTTTAAATTATTTTTATAATTCTTCATTTAAATTAACGCTTATATTTAATTATGCCGATTTTATCACAAAAAAAATAAAATAATTTTTATTCATAAAATTTCTCTCAATTTTAAATTATCTTTTGAAAAGATAATTTTTTTAAAAATTAATAACCACTTGATCCAAATCCAAGTGATCCTCTTTCAGTTTTTGAAAAATCCTCATAATTTACTTCTTCAATTTGTAAATTTTCTTGTACTTTTTCAATAATTATTTGTGCAATTCTATCTCCAATATTTACGCAATAACTATCACCAGTATTAAAAAGTATGACTTTAATTTCTCCTCGATATGAACGATCAATAACTCCTGCAAATACGTCTATTCCATGTTTTAATGCTAACCCAGATCTTGGTGCAATTCTTGTATATGTATTTTTATAATTATTTTCGATTGCAATTCCTGTTCTAACAGTCACAGTTTCTGATTTTTCAATTATTTTAGATTCACAAGAAAATAAATCCAACCCTATAGAACCAGATTCAGATTTTTCTGGTATTTTAGCATTTTCATGTATTTTTGCAAATCTTAATGTGTTATTTTTTGGTGATAACTTTTTATTTAATAAAACAATATTTATGGCTGTGTTAAAAACATCTACTACACTATCAAGAGATGTACATTCCATAAATTTAACTGCATTAATTTCTTTTGCCTTATCTGTTCCATTAAAAATTGAAAAGTCTCCAGTATAAATCTTATTTTCTATTAACAAAAACTGAGTATTAGGATGATTTTTTTTAATTTTATTTGCCCATTTATCAACATTATCAAATGAATTATTGGAATAACAAATAATAAAAAAATCAATATTTTTCACATCTTTTATTTCGTTTAATTTATTACAAAAATCGAAATTTATAAATTTATCTTTTATTTTTAATAAATCAAATGTAGCAAAATGATGACTATTTAAAATTTCATATAAAGTATGAAAACAAATCAAACTAGATCTTAAAGAATTGTTAAATGTTAAAAGATCTTGAACTAATTCAAGACCTTCTCGTAATTCTTCTTCTTCAGATTTTTTTGGATTTTCAGGTAATGTATCTAAAGATGTTGATTGAAAATCTTCTTCCTTTGATGTTTTTAGATTTTCAGGTAACGTATCTGAATATGTTAATTGAAATTCTTTTTCATGAAAAATTTTAATGACTGACTCGCTAAATTTTAAAAAAGAATTTATTTCTTGTTTTAAATTCTTTTTTACATATAAAGTTAAATTATTAAGTTTTTTTTCAATTTTATCTTTATGCATTTCGCGCATAAAAGTGTAAAAAATATAATTTTTTCCAACATTTTTGTCACCAACAACTGCAATTTGAATATAATTTTCTTTATTCATTGTATTATTTAATTTTTTTTATTTACATGTTTTAATTTTATCAATTTAATTTTTAATTTGTTAAAGAATCTTCAATAGGATACCATAAATCTCCATTACTCCATTTTAAAACGCCATTTATTTGTATTTCACAAAAGAAAAACTCAGAAAAATCTGAGAATAACACGAGTAAATAATTATTTTTAACCCAAGAAATTTTTGCTGGATGTCTATTAATATAATTAAAATTTAATCCATCAAATTTCCATCCATTAGTAAATTCTTTATTAATAAAGAAAGGATTTTCTGGCATAGGAATTAAGAAAATATCATCACCGTATGAAATTGGTAAATTGTAATTTAAATCCAGGACAAAATCTTCAATTTTAAAATTTTTAATTTCAGGTGTTAATTCGCAAATTTCTTCCATTTCTAAAGTAATTACTCTTTGATTTCTTTCAAAAACTAAAGATGGTCTATTTTTTTTTATAATTTCTTTTGCACCCCAAAAAACCGCAGGTTCAGCTCCTTCAACATCAATAAGAATCACTGAAATGGGATCTTCGATATTAAGTTGGTCAATTGTTATCATTTCAATTTCTGTTCCCCCTTTTCCTATAGAAACTGCTCCATAATTTACATTTATATCACTATTATATAATAAATCTTTGCCACCGGTCCAATAATCTTCTTTACTTAAAGTAATCATACCTCTTTTATTTCCGACTGCATTATTGAATGTTTCAAAATTATTAAGACCATTATCAAATAAATTTAATCTCATCAACCAATGAATAATAGGTTGAGGTTCAAATCCATAAAATTTCTTTGAACCTTTAGCCATAGTCACAGAATGTGAACCAATATGTGTTCCTATATTTATAGAAGATTTATTTGAATCTAATATATTTTTTAAAACAAATTCTATGTGTGGTTCCCATAATTTTCCATTTTTTATGGCTTGGCCAATATACATATCATTATGTAAAAAGGTAAAATACCCGGCATCATTTTTCGATCTTGTAAGATTGTATGTACCAAACATTTATATTAAAAAAATTATATCTTTATGTAAAACCAAAAATATAAGCATTTAATGCGTATATAATATTTATTCGTATTTTTATTTAATTATATTTTTTATAATTAAATAAACCAATTTATGATTCTCTTAATATAATTTACCACATTTTCATAAGGCTCATATTGGGCATACTGTGATAAAAAGGTCTAGAAAGTAAATCTTCTTCGATTGGAATTAAATATAATTCACCATTTCTTTTTCTAAATCTTCCTTCTGTAAACATATTTCCTACAATTTTTTCTTTATTAAAAAATATATCATTACAATTTCTAACATCTATAAGTGTATTTTCATTTAAATCTCCACTTATTTCGCAATAACTACTAGTTGTTGTTCTTACGAAGGAATGTGATTCACAATCTATAACTATATCTGTACAATTAATGCATTCAATACCTGTAAGTGAATTTTTTTTTATTTTTATGACTAAATTTTCACAATTTGTTATAGTTAAATGAATAACTGGAGAATTAAATTTAAAAAAAGTAGTATTTTTAATTTCCGATAATACGTAGGAATTTTTCTCATTTCCTTTTATTTTTATGTTTCTCATTGATTTGGGTACAAAAAATTGATCACCTTTTATTTCCAAACTGTCCATTTTATTATTACTAATTGAATGAAATTTATTTTTTTTATCGACTCCGTAAAATGAAACAACATTTGATTGGGTTTGTAATTGTTTTTTACTAATTTTTTCGCATAAATTTTCAGTCTTTTGTTTTAAAAAAGCAAATTCATTTTCGTCAAAATCGTCAAAATTTACATCTACTTTGGTTAAAGTAGATTTTTTTTTTGAAATAATGTTTATTGGATTACTCATTTTAAAGTAAATATTTTATAAAAACTCATTTTTGTATTACTGCACATTTCAAATTTAAAATTATACAAACTCATTTTTTTATTTTAATTTAATCCAAAGGTTTATCATATTCAATATTTTCTTTTAAAATATAAGATATATATTCTTCTTCAGAATTTAGTTGAGTTGTAACATTATTATTCAATATGTATTGAAATGCTCCTGCTGAAAATAAATTTGGTAGTTGAAATCCGATAGGTAAATTTAAATTAATAAATTCGGTTTTAAATTCTTCATATAAAGGTGAATTTTTATGAACTCGAATTAACCAGTTTTCATTTAAAAAATCAGATTTAACAAAAATTGTGTATTTTTCACCACATTCATCTATTATAGTAGTATAATAGTTATTTGTTTCTTTTATTTTTCTAAAAAATCCAATAGAAGAATCCTTTAATTGAAAATTTTTCCAAAACAAATAAACACACAATGTACATTTTGTAGTAAATGTACATTGTGTGTTTTTAATTTTATTATAAATGTAATTTATTTTAAAGAAATTTTCATAAATAATCACACCACTTGCACCTAAAAATAAACCAATTATTAAATACATTCTATTTAATATATATCATATTTGCATTAATAAATTATATTAGTTTTTATTAAAATAATTTTTATTTTAATAAACATTTCTGGTACATTTTTATTTAAAACCAAAAATAAACAAATAAATTTAATTACAATTTAAAATGGTTTATAAAGCTGCAATTGATCTTTTTACATGATTTATGATAAATCCATTTAATTCTATGAAGATATGATTTTGAGAATTTTTGAATGTTTCGTAACTCATAGATCCGCAATTAATATCCAAAAGAACATAATTTGGTGCTTCTTTTAACATTCCAGAATTTGGATACATAATTTGATGAAGCAATCGAATATTTTCCTCCACTTCTGAAGAATATTCTTTTTTAGCTAAAGCAATCGCACAATGAAAATCACAATTAGCACGCTCACCTCTAATTTTAATTAATCTTTTTCGAACATTATCAACTAAAGGATAACTAATATTCAATTTTAAAACAATGGGTGTATTACCTTCTCTATCCAAAGGAAGTGATGTTCTACACCAACCACAAAGTACACTTTTATTTTTTAAATTATTATAAAGAGGACAATTTGTTGTATATATTGTTATTTCAGAACCATCTCTAGTTGTAATTGAATATTTATCATCTTCTGGATCTGAAGACAATTTATCTTTTTTTAAATTAATCGTTTTGATAACAAGTGAAGAAAATGAAATTGAATTTGGTTTGGTATACTTTCCTTTTATATAATAAGTATGAACGTTTTTCCAGTTTACGAAACGAATTAAAAAACCAATATTATTATTACTATTCATTTAATTATATTTATTGTTTACGAGTAAATTTTTAATTAAAAAATGAGTAAAACCAAATTATCAAATTTTCAAATCAATTAACATTACGTTAAAAAATAATAAGAGAACATTATGTCCATATTATTTAATATGTGAGTCTTTATGTGGTTTTTATTTAAAAAAATAAATAACTATCAATTTCTAATTTTACACAAGTTTCTATCAAAAATTTGAGTACATGAATGTATTTATTAAAAATTAAAATAGATGAATAATTATTTGTTTAATATAAAAAAATTGAATTAAAAATGAGTAAACCAGATTCACCAAATTTTCAAAATCAAATTGATGAAAAATCTCAATTAATCAAAAAACATTCCGTTCTTAATAATTTAATAACGCTTATTTACGGTCCTATGTTTGCAGGAAAAACACAAGAGCTATTATCAAAATTAAGTAGACATGAAGCTATTGGTCAAAAAGTATTAATTATTTGTAGTTTAAAGGATAAAAGAGACAATTTAATACAAATAAATTCTTGTACAACTCATCGTAAAAATCCTTCTAGTTTAGAAAATGTGACCGAATTAAAAGTATTAAAATTAAGTGAAATTGATCATTGTTTTATAGAAAATCACGACGTTATTGGAATCGATGAAGGACAATTTTTTGATGATTTATTATTAGTAAAAAATTGGCTATTAGAAAAAAATAAAATAATATATATTGCTGGATTAATGTCTACGAGTGAAGGTAACCTATTTGGAGAAATGTACAAATTAATTCCATTTTCAAAACTTATTCATTTAACAGCTGTTTGTAAAAAATGCTATGAGCAGTATGGGATTGTTACCGATGCAATAATGACAGCATGTTTAGTTGAAAAAAATACAGATGAAATGGTTGGATTTGAAGAGTACGTTGCGATGTGTTTTGCACATTGGCGAGAAATAAATTTTAAAAATGAAAATAAAATTTAAACTTTGATAATGTTTTAAAGAAAAAATAAAACTAAAAATAAATGAATAAATATTATGCATTAAATAAATTTGGTTGTAATTGTAATACAGGTTCTTGTACAGCTTTAATACATGAATGCGTTTGTAATTTTATTTATACCAAAAAGCAGTGCCATTCTTTAATGCATAAATGTATATGTACCTTAAAATGTTTACATCCAGGTTATCACGAATGTTGCTGTTTATCAAAATATTGTGATAATTCAAAATGCAGAGCATTAGTACATAATTGTAAATGTCATATTAATCCTATTAGTTGTATTAGTGTAATTCATAATTGTTCATGTAATCCAAATAAACAAAATGAAAATAATAATCCTGAAAAATGCAGAAAATCACAAGAACATAATTGTTCTTGTAAAAATTATACCATTGAAAAATGTAAACACAAATTTTGTTTTAAAAAATATAATAAAAGTTTAATTTCTTGTGAGTTAAATAATAAAATTTTGTAATTTTTTTAATTAATATTAAAAAATTATATATAAATAAAAAATAAAAAGTACACAATGGACAAAAATCAACCAATAATTGATAATAACGGATCACAAATTTGGTATCAAAATGGTCAAAAACATCGTGATAATGATCAACCTGCCGTAATATATAGTGATGGAACACAATGGTGGTATCAAAATAATGAAAAACATCGAGATAATGATCAACCTGCCATAATAGATGCTGATGGATTACAAATTTGGTATCAAAATGGTAAAATACATCGAGATAATGATCTACCTGCCATAATATTTAATAATGGATCACAATATTGGTATAAAAATGGTAGATGGCATCGTGATAATGATCTACCTGCAGTAATAGATAGCGACGGATCATTATATTGGTATCAAAATGGTCAATTACATCGTGATAATGATCTTCCTGAATTTATAGATAGTGATGGAACACAAGAATGGTTTCAAAATGATAAAATGCATCGTAATAATGATCAACCTGCTGTAATATGGTCGAATGGAACACAAAAATGGCATCAAAATGGTTAATTACATCGTGATAATAGTCTACCTGCTGTAATAGATAGTGATGGAAATTTAAAATGGTATATTAAAGGAGTAGAACAAAAAGCTGGAGAAATTGATGCTTATAATATAAAAGGATAATTTAAAAATTGTAAAATAAAATTGTTAAATTAATATTTAAAGTTACTTTAAATATTTTAAAATAAGATTGTTCCTTATTTAACGATAAAATTATAAACTAGAATTAATTTTTGAAACACAAATATTGATAGAATTTTGTAATTTATAAAAAAGTTCAAAATAAAAATTTTTAATTTTTGGTGTACGTTGCGATGTGTTTTGCACATTGGCGAGAAATAAACTATGTTTCTTTGGAACATGGTCCTCGCGGCTAAGAATAAATGAATAATTAAATTTTAATAATTATTTAAAGACAAATAAAACTAAAAATAAATGAATAAATATTATTCATTAAATAAATATCATTCATTAAATAAATATGTCTCATTCCTATTCACAAATAGGTCAAGATGTGCACGTCATTAATATCATTTATAATGGGAAACGGGATGGCTACTTTGTAGATGTTGGTGCCCACGATGGAATATCCCTCTCGAATACCTACCTACTCGAAAAGGAATATGCATGGACCGGAATTTGTGTAGAGCCTATGCCAAGCATTTTTACCAAGATGCAGGAGATTCGCACTGCCTCTAAATGCTATTGCTGCGCCGTTTACAGTCAAGATGACCTAGAACTGGAATTTGTCGAAGCCGACGTGTTATCCGGTATCGTATCTCATATTGATTCACACAAGTGGATTTTACAAAATTCCAAAATTAAAGTCAAGACAAAAACTTTGACGACTCTCTTGAATGAATCGAATGCACCAAGATATATCGATTATCTATCATTAGATACAGAAGGGAGTGAACTAGAAATTCTCCGTGGGACGGATCTCGACAAGTACCAATTTGGATACATCAATGTTGAACACAACTACGTGGAACCACGCCGATCTCAGATGCGTCAATTACTCGAATCGAAAGGCTACGTCTATGATGGTGAAAATAATTTTGATGATAATTATATTTTACCTGTAAGCAATTGACATCAATAAGTCATAATATTTCTCTATCTGAGATAGAGAAATAGTCTTTGACACAATTCCTTCGATGGAATAATAAAATTATAAACTAGAATTAATTTTTGAAACACAAATATTGATAGAATTTTGTAATTTTTTTTAATTAATATTAAAAAATTATGTATAAATAAAAAAAAGTACACAATGAACGAAAATCAACCAATAATTGATGTCGAAGGAACAAAGAGGTGGTTTCAAAATGGTCAAAAACATCGTGATAATGATCTTCCTGCTGTAATATATAGTAATGGAACACAATTTTGGTATCAAAATGGTCAATGTCATCGTGATAATGACCAACCTGCCATAATATACAGTGATGGAACACAAGTATGGTGTCAAAATGGTAAAAGACATCGTAATAATGATCAACCTGCTGTAATATGGTCGGATGGAACACAAAAATGGTATCAAAATGGTAAATTACATCGTGATAATAGTCTACCTGCTGTAATAGATAGTGATGGATCCTTAGAATGGTATCAAAATGGTAAAATACATCGTGATAATGATCAACCTGCAGTAATAGAAAGTAATGGAAGACAATGTTGGTATCAAAATGGTAAAATACATCGTGATAATAATTTGCCCGCCATAATATATTATGATGGAAAATTAGAATGGTATATTAAAGGAATAAAACAAAAAGAAGGTGAACTTGATGCTGAGTATGTAAAAGGATAAAAAATTATAAATTATAAATTAGAATTAATTTTTGAAACACAAATATTGATAGAATTTTGTAATTTATAAAAAAGTTCAAAATAAAAATCTTCAATTTTTGGTGTACAATGCATTAAATCTTTTTCCACATGTTGTAGATATTTTACAAAATTATTTACATTACGAGTTAAAATTATTTGATAAATATTGTCTATATAACTATCATATTCATCTTCCGGACCATCCATCTCATATACGCCAATTGGATCCCATTCTTTCATTAAAATCTTTCTTATTTTTTCTTTTATTAAAATTGAAGTCATTTTATTTTTAGTATTAATTTATAATTCTTAATCACTTAAAGTGATTAAAATTGAATTTATTTTTTTAATTATATTATATTTATCACGCATTTTTTTGTTTCTCGAATCTAGATTCAAATGGTCAAAAAAAATACATTATAATAAATTTCTTCCAAACAACAGAGCAAAAATTTATTAAAACAAAAAATTTTAGTGAGAGAGTCCATGATTCAAGATTTGAAACAAAATTATGTGGATTTAGAGGATTATTATAATTTCAACAGTGATTTACGGAATAATGTTGAAATCGAAAATCTCTGTCCCGAAGTTTTCTCGGTTTTTAATTATCGATTGAACGCAAGGTTTACAGAAATGATTAGAAATATGGAAAAATCTAATGTGGGTATCATTCTATATGATATGAACAAAATATACAACGAAGATATATATTTGAACGATGAAGATTTGTCAAATTATAATTTACTTCTGCACAAACTTATAATATGTATAGCAATGAAATATGAAGTTCTAGATTCAGTAAGTATAAATATAAAAGGTTGAAGTCACCAAATTTACAAAAGGAAGCATGAATGTTCCAAAAAAACACAAGATTTCTTTATTTAAGGACGTGGACATTAAAAATATTAATTAATCATTCTATCTGAAAAATGAGTAGACGCAATAAACATCAGATCATTAATTTGTTTTATCACAGGAGGTAAATCCATTATAATATCAATAATCAATACAACCCTTTGTCCTTCTGTTAAATTCCATGCTCTGTGATATTTATAGTCATGAAACCAAAATGGTCCATTATTCCAAGAATATATAGTTCCATCTAATAATTCCAATGAAGCATTTCCAGGAGGAATTATAAGTGGTATGTGCATCCTCTGAGTACCAGCATATAAACCGTAGTGAAAAGGTAATATTTTACCAGGTTCCATTATTGAAAAATATGTATTTGATAAACAATAATCATATTGATTTAAAATTTTAATAGTATTAGGAAATATGTCTTGATTTCTCCAATGTCCCATATACCTAACCGGAGCTGTTTTCCATTTATAAAAATCAGCACCAGATAATATTTCTTCGTATTTATTAATTGAACTTGTAGGTTTTATTATTTCATTATGAAATAATTGTGCATTGATAAATTCGTTTATGAAAATTTCTTTTTGATTATAAAGATTTTTCATCATATCATCTAAATTTTTATCTTTACCAAAATATTTAACAACCGGATTCCATAAAAGAATCGATTTATATGGATTGTATAAAAAAGAAGCAATAAAAAGTAGCAAAATAACAACAATCACAATTAAAAAAATCCAGATTTTTTTCATTTAAAGAGATTTGTTTATTTTAAATTAGTATTTATATTTTGTCACCAAAAGTGATAAAATATGTTTCTATCAAAAAATTATTTATTTGGAGATTCTGATGTTCTTTTAGATTTTACTGGTGGTTTTCTTTTTTTTGGATTTGAAAAATTAATTTTCTTTGAAGATTGTTTTTCTGTTTTTAATTTTGGTGAAGTTTTTCTTGAAGGAGGAGTTCTTTGTGGCGAAGACCTTCGTGGTGTTGTTGATTTTTCATTTTCAAAATTCATAAAGGAAGAAGATCTAGGTGATCTAGATGGAGATTTTGGTGAAATTTTACCAGAAGAAGATTTTGGAGACCTAACAGGAGAATTTCCATTAGAAGAAGATTTTGGAGACCTAACAGGAGAATTTCCATTAGAAGAAGATTTTGGAGACCTAACAGGAGAAGATTTTGGAGACCTAACAGGAGAAGATTTTGACAAATTATGTTTACTTTTAAATCTTCTTTTATTAATTTCTATTTCATATGGAGTTTCTTGACGTTTAGAATCTAAAGATCCCTTTATTAAATTAATTTCTGCAGAATATTTACCTAAAAGTGAGTAAATAAGATTATCATTTATTTTTTCCCCAGTAACTGGATTCATATATTTTCCCATTGCAAATGATTTTAATAATTCGATCTTTGGAACGCATTCTTTTTTTCTATCATAAAATAAAACATTTTTATCTGGATATGGGGCTGTGAATGAATCATTTTCAGTAAAACAAATCATATCATGTATTTCTTCATATTTTATTCCTTGTTCTCTATTCAAAGCTTTATCTGGTAATTCACCATATGGAAGTAAGTGCTTATCATCTTCATCTTTTAAAACGGACATTACAATATGTAATTCTCTGTTAAAAACTCCTTCTACCGCTTTTTTCTCATTTTCACTTAAATTAACATTATTATACAACTCTGGAAATAATTGTCTATTTTTCATTTTTGTTAATTTATACATCCTGTCTTCTCGTGATGGATCAGAATCATGAACAATATTTTCTAAAGTTTCATTAAAAGAGATTGCGTATAATCCAGATGTCAGTTTAAGATTACTCAATAATACCCAGTAAGCATATTTTGTTTCACAAAAATTTGCATCTAATGCTTTATTCACTATCCATTCTATATCAACATGATTAAGTTTTTCATTTGTAGACAAAGATTCGATAAGTGCTTGTCTTCGATTATCATCCATTTTATTACATTAATCAATATATTAAGTTACATCTAAATAATTAAAATGATTGAAATGATTTTATATTATGATTAACATTTTATCATTTTTTTAAAAATATTAATAATATATTAAAAAAATATTTATATTACTTAACTTAAAGATAAAAAATTCAATAACAATATAATTTTATAATTTTATTATTTTCATTAATCTTACTCTCCATTTTAAATTTTATAATAATTTTTTTTATTACTTCAATTAATTGTCATATTGGATTTTTATCCTTTTTATTATAATATCTAGTCTAAATTACTAAAAAGTATAAAATTAAAAATTAAGAATTATATGCTTCTATAATAATAGCTGAAACATTTTCTGCAGTAGATCTTGAAACATCTAAGTATTTTTCATTTCCATTTTCTATTTTTATATTATGAATAATAATTAAAGCTTTAATTGCTCCTGCTGCAATCGTTTGCGCAGTTCTTTGATGTAAACATTCTTTTTTCTTTTCAAAAGAAATTTTAATTAGTTCTTCAAGTAAATCATGAGAGTCATTTGGTAATCCTATTTTTTTAGCTATATCTATTGCAATTTCAACACAAGGTTTTCTTTTAAAACCTGTATCAGTATTTACACTTGGAACATATCCAGTATTAAATTGACTAAATTCTGTTAAAGCTCTTGAAATTTCTCTAGGATTCATATTTAACATTTTTGCCAAACTTGTAGGGTTTATAACCAATTCTCTATCATTATTTTTACTCTTAGCTTCCAAAAGAGCATAATAGAGACATGCGTATCTTCTCCTTATGAGTTTTTCATCTCTATTACTTCTTGTTTTAAATAAAAGAGAAATTTGCTCAGCAGAATCTATAATATCATCTGGTAAAGTAATATCTGCTCTTTTCGGATAAAGAGGTTTTTTTGGTCTATTACGCTTATTTAATTGTCTGATATCTTCAAAATCTCCAGTTGCTATAAATGCAGTTCCATCAGTCACCAAAGTTTTACAATCGGGACAAAAACCGCTCATAGGATCTACTTTTTGATGTGTACAAAATTTTTTGTTAATATCCATTTCTTTAAATAAAAATTTTATTCATTTTTATTATTTATTGATTCATTTATTGATTTTCTTTAAATCCATTAAAGAAAAATCAATATTAATTTTTTTCTTTATAGTGTTTTAATAAAAAAAAATAATAAAAATGATAAAAAAATGATAAAAAAATAAATTTTTAATAAATTTACCAATAGAATATTTTTCATGTTTTTGGACGTTTAATTTTACAATATTAAATCAAATGGGATCGGAAAATTCAAAACAAGATATTTTAAAAAAATCAGATTCTCCATATAATCAACGTCAAGGTAGAAAGCTGCCTGATAATTTTTTTGATGACGATGAAAGTTCAAACCATGATATTAAAAAAAAATCAGATTCTTCATATAATCGACGAGCTCCTCCTGGTAATATTTATGATGAATATGAAAACGAATATGAAAATGAATTTAATTTCGATGAAATTAAAAAAGAAGAAAGTGATGATAATGAATTTTTTAATTTCAATAAAATTAGAGAGAAAGAAAGGGAAGAGATAAGTAATGATAATGAAAGTGAAATAAGACACAAAAATGAAAGTAGTGAGAAAAAAATTACAAAAAAAAGTAAAAATAAAAAGAATTCTTCATCTAAATCTCTTAAATTTATATATGGAATTTCTGAAATAGAAGGGATTAATTTAAGTTCACCCGATATTGAAAAAAAATTTCAAGATATTAATATAATTGATCTTTCCAAAAAATTGGGCCAAGGAGCTTTTGGAAATGTTTATGGTGGTATAAATATTCTCACGAATAATAAATTTGCTGTAAAAATTATTAATTTAAAAAAATTAAATAATAGTATAAGGAAAGAACTTATACCGATTCAATTACATAATTATAATTTGTCTGAAATTTTTCATGTAAGTTTAGAAGGTAATAATTTTAATAAAAATCTTGTATTATACATGCCCTTATATGAAGGAGGTGATTTATTTGATTTATTAAATCAATTTAAATTTTCCGATGGACTTCCAGAAAATTTATGCAGAGGACTTTTTATCCAAATTATTGAAGGAGTCAGATATTTACATCATTTTGGAATTGCTCACAGAGATTTGAAACCAGAAAATATAATGTTAAGAACCCCTTTTATCGAAGGAGAAATGCCAAATTTAGTAATAATAGATTTTGGATTTTCAATACAGTGGAATCCCGTGACTGAAAAAAGACATATGGATCAAGAATCATCTGGAACCCCAGAATTTGCATCTCCTGAACTGTACAAGAATACTAGAAGATTAAGTACCGCACCGGATATATGGGCTTTAGGTATAATCCTTTTCACTATGGGATCAGGTGGTAAGCCATTTTATGGTGATTCTGAAACTATGATTTATAATATTTTATATGAAAATTATTATTATCCATGCGGTAATATAAATAAAGACCAAATGAATATAGCAAATACACCTTGTAATGCAATGTTATTAAATTTATTAAAAAATCTTTTAAATAAAGATTGGACAAAAAGAGCAACTATTGATGAAATTTTTGATTATTCGTGGTTTAAACGTATTATTAACTGATAAAATTATTTTAATGTTAATTAATTAATATAATACAATTAATTAATTAAAAATTATTTTTTTTTTAATAAAATTAAAAAAATAAAGTATATTTATAAAATGACACATAGTGAAAATTTATTAGCACAAGATAGATTATGGGGAAGTCATTATTGGCAAACTAGAGAAGTTATTAGCAGTGCGTATGCAAATGGTCCATGTTTAAATATTAGTATTAATACTTTATATGAATATGTTGAAATGCAAGGTGATAATTTTGGACTTCTTGTAAAAAATAGGGCAGCTGGTATTAAATTAGGATCAGCTTTAAGAAAACATATTACTATTGCTATTCAAATAGTACAAGCTGCAATGGGGAAAAAAAGTATAACTGGTTTATATGAAGAATGGCAAATTAATGCTTCAGATATTGCAAATATTTATTCTACATATAATAGAAAAATTTCATACAGTAAAATAAATATGTACATGCAAACTCATTTAAGAACAACTTTAGCAGAAGCTATGGAAATAATAAATGGAGATTGTAAAGAAGCATATGAAAAAGGTGAAATTGCATTAAAACATGTTGAAGAAATGAGTCAATATATTATGTCCAAGTTTATGTAAAAAAATTAAAATTAAACTCAATATTAAAATTTACACATTTTAAATGTGTAAATATATATTATATCAATAACATAAAAATTTTAAATAATTTAAATCTAAAAGAATATACAAATTTGAGAGTTTTTTATAATTTTAAAGAATTTTTTATTTTAATTTTATTAATTGAACTACTATGGTTTGAACAGTTAGTATGGGACCATTAATATTACAACTTGCTCTAATTGAAACATTTTGACCTGCAGTTAATATATATATTTTATTTAATGTTACATTAGTAGTTTCATTTGCAGCTGAAATATTAATTGGAGTGTTTGTTGTTATATCGTCAATTCCAGAAATGTTGTATAAAAAATAACAAATATGAGAAGCATTATCAGATGAAAAATTTACAGTAGATAAAGCTTGATAAGTACCAGATTCTACAATTAGTAAAAATCCGACTGGTCCACCAAAAACAATAATATTAGAAGTTATTCCAGTAGCAAGACTTCCACCATATGGAAAATAAGTTAATGCGGTTACTACATTAAAATTACCTCCGATAATATCATACATTTCTCCAAAAGTTTCAGATAATACACCAGTTGGTCCAGTTGGTCCAGTTGGTCCAGTTGGTCCAGTTGGTCCAGTTGGTCCAGTTGGTCCTGTTGGTCCAGTTGGTCCAGTTGGTCCAGTTGGTCCAGTTGGTCCAGTTGGTCCAGTTGGTCCAGTTGGTCCAGTTGGTCCAGTTGGTCCAGTTGGTCCA
>Ga0315288_10003709_pt1 | contig 19505 bp, 14 predicted proteins | sample YL17G11_20_MG_FD_203454 | JGI IMG/M metagenome (GOLD analysis project Ga0315288, IMG submission 203454) | Sediment microbial communities from Yellowstone Lake, YNP, Wyoming, USA - YL17G11_20 | ecosystem: Environmental > Aquatic > Freshwater > Lake > Sediment | place: USA: Wyoming | collected... | reverse complement strand
GAGAAAATTAATTGAAAAAAGAATTAATGAACTATAAAAAAAGGGTTGGTATGAAGTTGGGTAAAAATATATTATTGGTTTTATTGTTCTGCTCAGCAGGATTAGTACATGCACGAGCAGTACGTAAGACAACAGTTCCCGTAAAAGCTACCGTAGAAACGCCAGTGGTTCAATCGAAGACAAAGCAGCCTTTAGTGCAAGGGCAATCGTATGCGCAAGCGCTTACTGCAATCAGAACAACAATGCGGGCTGATCAGGTATGGAAAGATAATAAATTTACTGATTTGTTCGTTACTTTTGTAAAAAACAGTGTGCATAATAGTGATTATGCCGATATTTTTGCACGAGCATTGTTTGAAGCGGGAGCAAATCTCCATGTACAATTTACGGGAGATAATTCCATTGATAAAACCATAGTAATTGATATTAATAATGCAATTAACCAGCAGATGAATCTGTTGCGTGTAAAACCTTTTGAGCAGCCTATAATTATTAAAAAAACAGAAATTTCTGCGCAGCGAATGCATGTGGTGCCAACAGCTGCACAAGTATTAAGCCAATTTGGTCTGTGCCCTTTGTTTACGGCACCCGCGTATTATTTTGTTTTTAAAGAAAATAGGCTTTTGTCTTCAGGGGAAAGAGCGCCTGGGTTTGAGGGTGAAGATGTTGCCATGAATGCTCCTTGTGTTGCTCAATTGGGTAAGTTTGGCCATTGGAATAGAGTGTTGATGCAGCTTAAAAGCCTTGATCAGTTCGAGCTTGCTGATAAATCTGGCTTGTCAGCAGCGATGTGTGGTGGGCTTTCATTAAATAATGGTCGATTGATACGGAAATATGCACTTACTGGTGATGTGCAATGTTTAAATGATTTACATAGTATTAATGATTCAGCAAAATTTTTACGTAATCTTAATATTGGTGATTGGCTTAATGTTGAGATAGTGAGAAATAATCTTCCAAAACTTGCTCAAGAATTAGGAGTTGATGGCATAGATGTTTCTGCGGTTAGTACGGTTGCGTTGTTTGATTCTAATCTGGATAAAACACCAGCGTTTGGGGTATTTAATCCGGAAGAATTTTTTTATGTGCAGAGTGTTAAGAAAAAAATTCAGCAAGGCCTGAAAGAAAATAATTATCTTCATGTGATAATTGTTGGTAATGAGGAACAGGCTGAAGATCTTGGTCATTATTTTTGTTTTGCAATTATAAAGGTAGCTAATGAGATTCAGTATGTTGTTCTTGATACGATACCAAGTGCCTATCATTTGCAGCCAAAATCACATCAAAGAGATCGATTGATGTTTGTGATTGATAATGTTGAACAGGGTAATTCATTAGTAAAGGTAGCAAATTTACGAACAAGACCGGAATTTATACACAGTATTGGTGAGGTTAGTGAAGAAAGTTTGCTTGAGAAGGCACTAGCCGATGAGCGGATGAAAGAGAGTGATTTGTTTAAAAATCAAATTAAGCTCCTTAATGGCATTTCTACAGCATTATTCAGTTTTGGTATAAAAAAACAGTTATTAAAAGAATCAAAAGAAAGCCTTATGCGCTATCTTGATGCGATCCAAGAGATTAGTAATGTTCTTGGGCAAGATGTTTCGTATCCTGCATTGAAAAAATTAATTGAAAAAGAATTAATGAATTATAAAAAATAGCTGATGTTTATATAAAAAAAGATCCTTAAGAATATAAAAAAACTTAAGGATCTTGCTTTATTTTCTACTTTTTCTTCTTTCCAATATCCTCTCTGAATGGTTATTTTGCATATTGATTTTATTGATTTTATTGATTTTATTGATAAAAAATTGCTAATATGAAATGGGTGTTAGTGTTATTTTATTATGTTTTTTTAAAAGAAAGGTATCGATTATGAAGATAACTAAAAGAATAAGTTCATTTATTGCAGTGTTGCTATTTGCTACAACGTATAGTCCGCTGGTGAAGGCGATTGAAAAAAATGATCTGGATTCTATAGGTGTTATTGCTGCGAGGAAAGACTTTGGAATCTCAGGTAAAGACACAACTGTTTCAGTTGAGGATACGTTTAAAGCAGAGAATGAAGTGAGTTTTAAACACGGAGATGAAGTTTCTTATTTTGTTAAGCGTGTTGCGCCTATGGCTAAGGTTTTACATTTAAGTAGGGAACAAACACCTGATGGAGTGAAAATAATCAATGATTCAAGTGGTCCATCTATAGAGCAATTATTCAGCGAAGGATTTTATAGATACAATTTTCCTCAGCTTAAAAATAATGCGGTATATACAATTGCTTATGGCAACGACAACCATATGCCAGGGACAACACCGGCCAGTCGTGCTCTAGCGCAAAAAATAAAACAAATAAATGAAAATTCGCAAGGAGCTGTTTTATTTGTTGGAGATATGAAATTAGACAATCTTCAAAATTTAACAGTGTACAGCTTTTCGGCAGGGGTTTTAGCTTCTAATTATGTCATTGCGCCAACATCAACAGTAGCAACACACGTTGGCGGAGCTGAAGGATCTATGGAATTTAAGCGGGAAGTGGGAACATCAATTGCGGCTCCAACTGTTGCCGGTTGTTTGGCATTATTACAAGAGGCATTTCCTAATGCAACAGGCAAGCAATTAGCGATTCTCTTGTTAGATACTGCTGAACCTATTACGAAGATTTCAAATGAAATGGTTGAAAAAATACGACAGTCAACAAATCTATCGGTGCGCAATATTCGAAGTCTTCCTCCGCAAGCTCTATTTGGTCGTGGTATCATCAATGTTTATAAGGCCATTGAGAAAGGAAAAAAGATTCTTAAAAGTGGTGCTTCTCTACCTTCTCAAATACAAGAAATACAACTTCCTATCTCATTGATAGAGACTGCACGTTATGATATTTTTGCTCATAAAATTTACCAATCTTTACGAACTCAATATACTGATCCAACGATTAAGAAACGTGTAATTCAATATATTTTATCATCTCTTCCAACGAAAGAATTAATTAATTTCCCTTTGTATGAAGACAATGATGGCGTTACTGTAAGACCTCATGCAAAAACCGCTTTACAATGGATATATGAAGGGATAAAAGAGCATCGCCTTACAAATTCATCATATCAAGAAAAATTGTCGGCCATTGTGGTTAATTATGCTTTTACATTGCCACAAAAAGACAAGGAAGTTATTTTAAACAATGAATTGAGCCGTTATGGTAAAGACATGGGCATAGAATTGAAAAAGATTCTTATTAATGCTTTGCCACAAGGAAAAAATATTATTTTAGATGATGTAAAAAGAGAGTTAAAAGAATTTTTTGAAAAAAATGCTACTTATGATAGTTGGGGTGCGTCCTTTTCAGATGAAGATCTATTGTCTAATTTGAATGATTTGTCAGAAGAAAACTTAGATAAAATATTTGCAGAGATTGTGACTGATCGTAATATTACCCCAGATAGTTGGTTGAATTTTATACGAGCTATTAACGACAATCCAGTTTTACAAAGAAAACTTTCTTTAATTCGTATTGCTTTGGGTAAAATTAAGGTGCAGGATTTTGATCCTTCTCATTTTGAAGAGGTAAAGAAAAATGTAAACACGGAAATACAGATCTTTTTAAAGGGGTTGTCTATAAACTAACATTTGAAAATTAGTGATATATGTAATGTAAAGTGTACCCATAAGACATAAGTCATTTGGTTTTTTTTAAAGAAAAGATCTTCAAGAGTATAAAAATCTTGAAGATCTTTTCTTTTATTTATTATTCAGCGGTAGCGGTAAAGTTTTGTGTAAACAGATCTTCTTCAATCTCTAATTCTGCTGCATGAATGCGTTTCCATTCGCCTAATGATATTGCAAAGTGTGGCAGCGCAAGTTTGAGCATGGTATTGGCATACATTCTAATCTCATACTGAGCGCCAGCATGCAGGCGAAGCTTAAGAAAGTGCATGAGTGAATGTAAGTTGCAGGTGAAAATGAATTCTGTATACGTGCATAGTGGTAACACGCTGCGTGCAATTTCGCGGCCAACGCCGTTTTCTAGCAAATATTCATATGTTTGTACGCTATGAGCGATTGCTTCTTTTAATTTCTCGGTAAATTCTGCGTTGTCAAATGAGCCTATTGATGCTTGTTTGTTTTTGAGGTCTTGTGAGCGCCATTTTGGTGGTACATAAAATTCAAGAGAAGCTTTTACGTAGCGGTAGCTAATTTCATTATATGAATTCATACGGTGACGCATCCACTGACGAGCAACAAAAATAGGGGCTTTGATGCGGAAAGAAAGTTGATTGTGTTCAAAAGGACTTGTGTGGTTATGTTCCATTAAAAAACTGATTAATTTTTTATCACGGTCAGTGACTTCAGATGAAATTTTACCGTAAGAAACGCGTGCAGCGTTTACCACATCAAGGTCCGACCCGGATACGCGAACAAGTTCAACCGAACTTATGCCATCACCAAGAGGATCAATAGTATTTATTGGTGCAAAATATGCTAATACATCGTGTTTGTTTAATGAATTATTGTGTATAGTTTCCATTTCGTGTGCCTTAAAAAAAATTGTCTTTTTATTGGTATTAATATAATTTTCTTATTCTGTTCAGGGGTCCCCGTGTAGCATTAATGTAACATGGGTTTTGAAATTTTACTTTCATGAACCATGTTGATAATAACACCAATCATAAAAAGATAACAGACCAATGACGTGTTTCCGTAACTAATAAAAGGCATGCCAACTCCTTTGGTTGGAGCTAATCCTGTTGCAACGGCCATGTTCATAACGGTTTGCAGATGAATAAGAATCATAAATCCAAGGATAACTAATGTGCTAAATGTATCAGCAAGTTGATGAGCAATGCGGATGCCAAAATACAATAAAAGAATGAACAATGTTATTAAAAATAAGCACCCGATTAAGCCTGTTTCTTCAGCAATAATTGAGAATATAAAATCTGTGTGTTGCATGGGTAAATAGAAAAATTTTTGTCGTGAATGCGCAATTCCTGTGCCAAGCCAGTTGCCGGAACCAATTGCAATGAGTGATTGAATGATCTGGAATCCAGCGCCTTTGGGATCTTGCCATGGGTTCAAAAAAGTTAATACACGTTGCAGGCGATAGGGCCGAAAAAGAATTAAAAATACGGCACTTACTGCTAACCCAAAGAGCGTTACAATAATATGTTTTATTTGTGCATGCGCGCAAAAAAATAAAATAATAGTGGTGAGTAGTAATGTAACTGTCATGCCAAAATCTGGTTGCTTAAGCAGCGCAATGCACATGGCGCTGATGAGCATGCAAAAAGGAATAAATTGTTTAAGCGCAATGGTTCCTTTGACTGGTTTTTTATCAAGAAAATAGGCCACATAAAAGAGGAGTGTTATTTTAAGTAATTCACTTGGTTGGAATGAAAATCCTGCAAAAGAAAGCCATCTGCTTGAACCATGGATGGTGCGAGCAAATGGAGGTAGTAATGTGAGAATGACTAAAAAAAGTGAACTGATAAATAAAAATGGTGCTGTGCGTTTTATAAAATTAAGCGGTAGCGCACGGCCAATGCACAATGCAAACAATCCAAGACCAAGCCCGGCAAGTTGACGTTTTACAAAAAAAAGCGATGTTCCAAATGTTTCCAGCGCGTAGACAGAACTTGATGAATAGACAAAGAGGCACCCAATAAGAATGAGTGTTGTGATAATGATAAGAAAGACATTTAAATCCGCATACAAGGGCAATTTTTTTGAAATCATTCTCTCTCCGGATATGATTTATGAGTTGGTATTAGTATACCTGTCAGGTCTTATACTATACAAGGGGTTTTTTTCTTCCGCTCGCCCTGAGTGTTTTTGCTTTGCAAAAATGTATCGAAGGGTGCGCAATAAGATAAATTTTGTTATGTCGCATCCTTCGATACATTCTTCTTCGCTTAAGCTACGAAGAACACTCAGGACGAGCGGGAGAGAAAATCACAAGAAAATATATATAAAGTTTATTGAGTTATTCTGATGTGTTTTTTTGTATATACAATGCTATTAACTCTTTAAAATGTTTGCCACGTTGTTCATAGTTTTCATATAAATCATAACTACTTCCTGATGGCGATAACAGAACGCAATCGCCTGGTTCAACTTTTAAGAGACACGAGTGTACTGCGCCGTCAAGTGTATCGTATTGTGATGCGGGAATATTGTTATTAATGCACATGGCATAGAGTGCATCAGCCTCACGTCCAAAACAATAGATATGCTTTGTTTTATTTTTTAATTGCGTAATAAATGGTGCACGATCAACTCCTTTGCTTAATCCTCCAAGGAAAAGGTGAAGAGGGCGGTTGTGCAATTTTTCAACGGCTGCAAGTGTGGAAGCGGTGGTTGTTGCTTTTGAGTCATTATAAAAATCAATCGTATTAATACTGCCAACCTTTTCAATGCGGTGTTCAGGTAATTGCATTGTACATGCAATTGTTTTTAATGCTGTAGCATCTAAATGTATAAGATCACAAACAGCTGCTAGCAGTAGAATATTATCAATAAAAGAAAAATTAAGGAGCTCGTGTGTTAAGGTCATAATAGGTGTATGCAGATTTTCTGCGTAACGCATTACGGTGTTATTGGTTATGTAATAAACGTGTTCATTATTTCTTAATGCAGCCAACTGCTGCGTATCGGGGCATGTTGCAATAAAGTAAGAACGTTTGTGTCTGTCAATGGGTGGTGATACTTTAGTGCGTAATGCAAAAGGAATGAGAGAGATGTGATCTTTTGTTTGGTGTGCAAGTATGTTTTCTTTTGCTAAAAAATATTCATCTTCAGTGCCGTGATGATCAAGATGATTAGGGTGAAAATTAGTCCAGATCGCGAGCGTTGGCGCAAAGTTTGTGCAGTGATGAAGCTGAAAGCTGGAAACTTCTAGCAAAGCATAATCAACATTGTTTTGTTGGTTAATTAAATCAAAGGTTGGTATTCCAATGTTGCCACCAACAGCAACAGGAATAGAAAGCTCTTTAAATAATTGCCCAAGAATATGCGTTGTTGATGTTTTGCCAATGCTTCCAGTAATTGCAATAATTGGTTTATTAAAAGCAGTATAAAAAAAATCGAGTTCATGTACCCATTTACTTTTATGCGTCGCGTAACGCGATGGGCTTATGTTAATGCCCGGAGAAGGAATAATGATTTCATGAGAATAAAAAAATGATTCTTGTTCGTTTTCATCGTACCACGTAATATTTTTTGCTTTTAAATAATCTTGTTCTTGTGTTGTTGGCGTGCGTTTATCCATTACACCGAGTTGGTAACCTTGCGCGTGTAAATAATTGATTGCAGCCTTGCCGACAACACCAAATCCCCAGATGCCAATACGACTATTTTTTTTAATTATCATTATTTGATCCATTCTAATTCTTGAATGGCTGTTTCAAACGGTAAACTTTCTAGCGGCATATAAGTAAAATGTTGTGTTGGTATATGTGTTGGTACGCGTCTATTAACCTGTTTTATAAAGGCATTTATTATTCGTGTTTCTAAAGGTATATGAGCATTTATATGTCTTATATAATCTGATTTATGAGTAAATTTTTGAGGGCATAGAGTACATGAATATATTTTTTTTATGTGAGCATGAATATGTTTTGTGAGGTAATCTTTACGCACAAACTTTTTATGGTATATAGAGCATGAAACGTTTGCTTCTGATCTTAGTTTTTGTGAAGGTGTTTGTATTGGTATGTTTTGATAATTGCTTATCTTGTTGTTAGGTTTTTTCATAGCGTTTATTACATTATAGTGCATGGTCAAAGAGATACATAATACAAGTGCTTTCGTGAAAATTATTTTTTTCATTAATTTCTTTCTTGTCTGATTCAATGTACTTTTTGGTGGTTTTTTTATATAGTACCACAATACTAGAAAAAGGAAGTTGTATGAATGTTTTATACAAAAATTTTAACATGGATGAACTGATTCGTCCGTTTTTAGCGGCTCAAGATATTGGGCTTAACTCTCGCACAACATATCTTAATGCACTTGTGCAATTTGCACGCTGGTGCACAGAAAAACAGATTACTTATCCAAAGCATGAAACGGTTTTAACATATAAATTTTGGCTTGATACAAAACAGCTCAGCTCATATACCAAAGCGGTATATATTGTGGTGATTAGGCGGTTTTTTTTATGGGCAGATGAAGAAGGGTTGTATGAGAATGTTTCCCGTAAGGTAAAGGGCATTAAGCGTTATTCAAAAAGTCACCAAAAAGAATCACTTTCTATTGATGCATTAAAAAAATTATTATCATCAATCAACTGTTCTGATATACAAGGCAAGCGTGATTTTGCACTGATTAATGTTTTGGTGCGTACAGGATTACGGCTTAAAGAAATTGCATCGGCAACACTGGAAGATATGTACGAACAACGGGGAGAAATGCTTTTGTGGATTCATGGTAAGGGTCGCTCGAGTAAAGATGAATTTGTATTATTAACTCCACAAGCTTTAGTTTCATTGCATGATTATTTGCAAGCGCGCGTGATAAAGAGTGAAAAAGATCCTATTTTTGTTTCATTAAGTGACCGTAATTATGGTCAAAAATTAACAATATTTTCATTGTCTCGCATTATCAAGGGTCGTCTCCGTGCAGCAGGATTTGATAGCAAGCGTATCACCGCGCATAGCTTACGCCATACGTTTGGTGTGCTTTCTATGCAGGCAGGAGCATCGTTATACGAGGTGCAACTTGCCATGCGTCACACGGCGCCTACAACAACGCAACTCTATTTGGGTGATATTGAACGGCTTAAGCGTTTAGAGGCATCTCCTGAGCGTAAAATAAGTAATTTATTAGATATATAAAAATAGGTAGAACATAGTATGAAAACGTTAAAAAAATATAGTGCGTTATGTGTTGTCATGAGTTTGTATTCATGTTCACTGTTTGGAATGTTAATTAATAAGAAATGTTTAAACAATTTATCAATAGCACGTAAGAGTTATTTTTGGTCAACAAAAAAGATGAATAATCATGGTCTTGTAACAGCAACAATACCACAAAAAGCAAACGGTGCATTGGGTGAATTTAGATTAGATAAACAATATGGTGTGAGAGATTATTTAGCAAACTATATAGCGTTTAATAAGAAAATTACACAAGAAGACGCGCTTTGGGAGGATTTTGATGCTATAGAAAAAGCATCAAAACAATTCTTGAATCATAATTCATCAACAGCTATACAGATTGCTCTTAATAATAATGTCATCAATCAAGAGTATGCAGTAGAAGCGTTATATTTTACACACAAAGTTGTTACGCAATTGCAACATCACATAGAATATAATCAGCATTTTGCCGAACAATATGAAAATGATGCGGAACAATACATTTGGGTTGATAAAAATGCATTTAAACCCAATAGGCGTGAATTGTTGTACGGTATAGAACGTGAAAAAAAAGAAATTATAGAGTTAGTTGATTTTTTGCAACAAAAGCCCGCAAATAAAATGTATACAATAAAATCATCTGGTGGTGTATTCGAAAAAGAAGAAGTATCACATGGTTGGACATTTACATTACAATTACCTGCTGGTAAAAAGCGTATAAGCCCGTATAGAATAGCGCATACTCATGATGGAGTTTTAGGGACATTCGATCCTCAAAAAAGGTACACAATTCAGGAATATTTAAAAAGATATAGACAAGAGTGCGATGATAAGGTTGAGTGGCGTGCTCTTAAAACAGCATATGATGATTTTTTATTTTTTAATATGCCATCGAGTATTCAGCATTCATTTGAAAATTCAAAGAATGCTAAAAATATTATTTACAGTTCAAGACCAGTTGTTGAAAATGTATCGCAGAAAGAAGTTAAGCAGGCGTTGTTATTCACCAGAGATGTTGCTCGCGCAATGCGATATTATTTACGGCTTGATCATTGCGTAAGTTTTACTTGCCAAGATTTTGATGATTGTACGGATGATAATTGCCTTTGCAGTGGATTGTATAATCAGGTAGCAAAACTAAAAGATGATGATGTAACGTTATTCGCGCAGTTGGGGGTTGAGCCTGCTGCAATCGCGCAAACATGGGATGGAATACTGGGGAATTTTGCGCTGAGCAAAAAACAAAACGGTAAAGCACAATGTACGATTCAAGATTATTTATGCAAATATATCGCAAGAAATTTACACATACCTGAAGAAGCAGTAGCAACTGAAGCAACATTTATTGATATTAAAAAAGCATTTGAATTGTTTGTTGGGCATAATCATCCAGACGCTATTGTGAGAGATTTTGAAAATGAATTAATTACCAAAGAGCATGCAAAAGATGCATTAACATTTACTTTTTGGGTGGTAAATGCATTTGAAAAATATTTAGAAGACTTTCAAAATGATTCACATGAGATGGAGCTGTTTGAACTGTTCTGGCAAATAAACAGGATGAGAGAAAAGTCATCAGGTATGAGGTTTGTAGGACAAAATGAATGGAGTAGTGTAGCGCGAGAGTAGCTGATCAGGCGGTATGGTTATAGCTATTCTGAAAGGTTTTTGTAGCGACGGATTTTTATTGGAGTCATAGGTGAGGCTAAAAGTAGAGCCTGAGGGGGTTTTAAGCCAGTTTTAAGGGGCTAAAAACTCCTTTTTTTTAATTTTTCTTGCATTAATGCTAAGTAATAATTTATATTAGTAATATATGCTAAAAGTAAGAAAAAGTGATAAAAAGGGGAAGTTTTTATGAAATTTTTAAGAGTTCAGCTTATTACACTGGTTTTTTTGTCTAATTTATTCACGCTTCACGCTATGCAGAATCCAATAAAAGAAGATGTATTTTTAAAGAGCTCGATCAGTGATCTTCAAAATCTGGCAAGAGATATGCAAAGCCCTGGAAATGAGTATGCAATAATCACTAACGCTGCGCTTCTTGAAAAATGCTTACAGACATTGGGATTGACTTTTAATAGTACCCCATTAGATGTTCAGTATCATTACTTTTTATTGCAACAAAAACTGCCACTTAATGATTCATTGTATCAGGTAGTAAAAATAGCACACGAGCAATTAATACGTATGTTTTTTGATTTTGAAAATTATCAAGAAGAAGTGATAGCTCTTACGTATATGGATTTTGAAAAAGTACAGGAAATTGAACTTGAGGATAAAGTTGAAAAATATCAATTTATGAAAAGTAAGGATCGATTAGTTAATCAGGTGATTGATTTTTTACAAAAACAACGAACTCAATATGTTTTAAGAAGTCAAATTGCATCACCGCCTACGATACAATATTTACTTGGACTACCAGCTGATATATCTTTTGATGTTATAAAAAAACATTACACCGATTATTTGGAAAACAATTCTCCCAATAAGCTCATAGCTCTTAAAAAGTTAAATAAAATATCTAGTAAAGACTTAAAGAATAAAATGTTTGAAATACAAAAGGTTAAAGAAGCATACGCGCGATACTTAAAAGAAAGAGCATAATTTTTTAAGTATGGTAGAAGCGCCTGTTGATTGTAAAATGAATACATTATTGAATATAGAGAAAATGTTTTTCTATTATCACTTTTTGTATTTTCATAGTATATTGATTCGTATTAGTAATAATATAAGAATTAACCTCTTAAGTAATAATATAAAGAAGTTTTTATGAAAATATTAAATGGCAAATTAATAGCTTTGGTTTTCTTTTTTAGTCTGATACCGTTATTAGCTATGGAAAATCCAGTAGAAAAGCGTAGCTTTATAACAACAACAATTGGTGATATTCAAGAGCTTGCATACGATATAAGTTATGAAAATGGAGAAGATTATCAATTAATTACAAGTCCTGAGCTTGTTAAGAGATGTTTATACATATTAGGATTGAACGACACAAGCACTCCATTAGATATTAGATATCATTATGATTTATTACTGGAAAAATTGTCAAAGACTAGTCCATTGTATGATCTTGTTACAATGGCATACAATAAACTAATTCGTATGTTGTTTGAGTTTGGAGATTATCAGGAAGAAGTACAATATCTTTTTTTAACTACTGATAAAAATATAGAACAAATTGAGCTTAAAGAAAAATCTCTACCTGACGATCATGTAACGTACAAGAATCTATTGATTAATGGCACTATTAATTCATTAAAAAAATATCAAAAGCAATTTGAGTTGGAAAAGCAATTAACACCTTTAGTGCCTAAAGAAATATTGTATCAATTGCCCGTTGAAGAGTCCTATCCTTCTATAGAAGGGCGATATAATAAGTATATGGTAAAAAATTCTTTACATAAACTTATTGCTCTTGAAAGGATGAAGAAGATATCTCATCAAAAATTAAAAAATAAATTATTTGAGGTTGAGAGGTTTAGAGAAGCATATAAGCAATACTTAAAAGAAAAATAATAATCTTCGGTGAATTCACTTCTTTTTGGTTGCTAACAATGACTTTTTCATGATAAAAAATATTTTTATTACAAAAAATATATAGCAGAAATATTTTATGGCCTCCTTGTGTAATTGAGCACAAGGAGGCCATAGTTTTCGCTCAATAGTTTTTCTTTTGTTTGTTATGGCTAGATATAAAAACGTTCGTTATGGTTGGCGATTAAAAAAGATGTTTTTCGCCTTTTTTATAAAAAATTTGGTTTCTTGTAAGTGTATATTAAAAAATTTAAGTTTGTTGACATAGAACTACTAAAAAAAGCCTTATGAATCAGTGTTTTTATAAAACTAATAATTATTGAGCAGAAACCATTGCCTTGTCGCATAGCGTAACGCATTTTTACGTTAACAAAACAAAGATTAAAAATTATGTTTAAAAACACATTAAGAAAAAATTGAGCGTTAACGTATTTTAAAATTTTATACTCTATGTTTTAAAATAAGTTTTATAGTATGGTTGTTTTCATATAAGTTGTACTGTTTTTTAAAGGAGTATTGTTATGTTGCGTATGATTATAACGTTTCTAGTGCTTGCAATTATTGCTGGGGCACTGGGATTTTCTGGAGTAGAAATAGTATCTATTGAGATCGCAAGAGTATTATTTTTTATTTTCCTCGTTTTATTTGTTTTATCGTTGATAGCAAACGTTTTCCGTGGTAAAAAACCACCTCTAACTTAAATATTATTTTTATCAATGGTTTATTGGCAGATTCAATGTAAAAATTTGAATCTGCCAATTTTATTTTCATAGAACCATTCATTACCTGTCTTGTCGCATAAGCGAGGCACTCTTACGTTAACTAAAAAATAAAACTTAAAACATTTAAAACATAATGTTTTAAGAACCATTAAGAAAAAATTAATTTTGAATCTTATCTTCCTTGATATCGTCTCTGAATCAATGCTGACGATACTTTTTTGGCTTATCTATTGCTTTTTTTATAAAAATATTGCTAATATGAAATTAGATGTTAGTGTAATATGTTAAAAAAGGGGAATAGTATGAAGAAGGCAATATTGATTTTAGGACTATTATGTGTTGCTACTCAAAGTAATTGTAGCGTTTTTGATCAGGCCAGTGATTTTTTAAAGAAAAGTGCTGGAGACTTGTTCGAAAAAGGGAAAAATTACCTATCAGAAAATTCAGATTCGATCCTTGCGACAATAAAAGATCAAGCAGGGCCTCTATTTGATAATGCTCTTGCAAAAGCAAAAGAATTGATTTTTGGTAAAGCCAAAGAGCAAGCAGATATAGAAGAACAAGCAATTGTGACAAAAGCTAAAGAAATTGTTGCAACAAATAAAGACGCTCTTACATTAGCAGAGCAGCAAGCGCTGCTTAAACAGGCGCGAGATCTAGCAAATGTAAATAGAGCACGTCTTACTGAACAAGCGTATGCATCAATTGAGAAAAAACGACAAGAGCTTCGCGCTTCAATAAGAGCAAAGTATGCGCTCTAATTGTTATTTGAACTAAATCCAATAAAAAAAGGGCTTGTAAAAAAGCCCTTTTTTTATTGGATTTAGTCTTTTTTTGAAAAAATCAATACACTAGAATATGTATACCTAATATGCTATTGAATTTATTTTTCGGGGATGTGCTATGACTGAACAGAATAATCAAAAAAAGAGTTTTAAAGATACACTTAACTTGCCGCATACTAATTTTCCTATTCGTCCAAATCACAAAGAAGATGATGCGCTTATGCTCAAGCGCTGGGAAAGTGAAAATCTCTACAAACGCTCATTTGAAAAAAACAAAGGGGAAGAAAAATTTATTTTACATGATGGTCCTCCCTACGCAAATGGACACATTCATATTGGACACGCGTACAATAAAACCTTAAAAGATATTGTGTGTAAATCACAGCGTATGATGGGTAAGCATGTTCCGGTAACACCAGGCTGGGATTGTCATGGACTACCGATTGAATTTGCAGTAAAAAAAGAAAACCCCGGATTATCTGGTGATGCGTTAAAAAAAGAATGTCGTACCTATGCACAAAAATGGATTGATGTTCAACGTCATGAATTTAAGCAGCTCGGCGTTCTCATGGACTGGGACAATCCTTATCTGACCATGAGTTTTGAATATGAAGCCCGTACGCTTAATGCCTTTGGCATATTAGTGGAAAATGGCTACATTGAACGCAAAAACAAAACCGTTCCGTGGTGTCCTTCATGTCAGACGGTTCTTGCATCGGCTGAAATTGAGTATCAAGACAGAAAAGATCCTTCACTGTACGTTTTATTTACGCTGCAACCAAATGTTTGTCTGCAACTGTTCCCTCAGTTAACAAATAAACCAGTCAGCTTGCTTGTGTGGACAACAACCCCATGGACCTTACCGCTTAACCGCGCAGTAATTCTTAAACCAAACACAGATTACGTTGTTCTTGAAACAGCTGATAATTATATTATTGTTGGTAAATCTCGTGCCAATGCAATTGCGCAACTATTAGACATCCAACCAACTATTGTTGCTGAGTTTAATGCGCAAGATCTTGTAGCATTAGATGCTCAAGTAGCACATCCATTTATTGATAATTTTTTTACGCCAGTGCTTGTTGATGATTCTGTATTAACCGATGATGGTACTGCATGCGTGCACAGCGCGCCCGGCGTTGGTCCCATTGATTATGAAGTTGGGATTAAAAATGGCTTAGAAATATATTCACCAATCAGCCCTGATGGTAAGTATACAGAAGATATTGGTATAGCAGAATTAGTAGGAATGCCTGTTGCCAATGCGCATGGCTTTGTTATTCAACAGTTAATGGCTGCTAACAAACTGGCACTTAAATCAAGCATTAAACATTCATACCCACATTGTTGGCGTTGTCATGGTGGATTAATTTTCCGCGCAACAAAACAATGGTTTTGTGATTTATCGCGCAATGATCTCAAAGAAAAAGCATGCGAAGCGATTGCTGAGCGCATTGCTATGTATCCAGCAGTTTCACAAAATCGTTTTGAGAGTACTATAGAAGGCCGACTAGAATGGTGTATTTCTCGTCAACGGATATGGGGTGTACCAATACCTGCACTGATTTGTGATGGTTGTGATTACACGTACGTTAACAGAGAGTTTATTAATGAAGTTGCTCAGAATGTAGTTCAATCTGGTATCGAATATTGGGATAATGCAGCAATTGAATCACTTAAAGGTGCTCTTACTACATGTCCACAGTGCATTACTGGCGCGCTGAGAAAAGAAACTGATATTCTTGATGTGTGGTTTGATTCCGGCATTAGTCATTATGCTGTGTTACAGCAAAATCCTGCACTGCAATTTCCTGCAGATATGTATCTTGAAGGTAAAGATCAGCACCGTGGATGGTTCCAAAGTTCGTTACTCACTAGTATGATTATTGAACAAACTCCTTGTACAAAAAGCATAGTAACTCATGGGTTTACTGTTGATGAACAGGGGCGTAAGATGTCCAAGTCCATAGGCAATGTTGTAGCGCCACAAGAAATTGTTGATCGCTTAGGCACCGATGGATTACGTCTGTGGGCATCAAGTATTGATAATGCTGGCGATGCGGTTGTATCTGAAGTATTACTTAAAAATGTTCAAGAAGTGTTCCGTAAAATTAGAAATACGTGCCGTTTCTTGCTATCCAACATTAATGATTTTGACATAACGCAGGATGCTATTCTGTTGGAAAAAATGAACTCAATTGACCAGTATGCAATGCAAGAACTATTTGAATTGCATGAAGACGTTATGCATGCGTATGTTGACTATAATTTTACGCGTGTGTTTCATTTACTTGGTAATTACTGCTCAGTTAATTTAAGCGCTTTTTACTTGGATATTGTTAAAGACAGATTGTATGTTGAAAAAAAAGATGGATTAGAACGGCGCTCTGCTCAAACCGTTTGTGCGCATATTCTTGATACATTGACTAAACTTATGGCACCAATCTTATCATTTACTGCAGAACAGATTTCTGATGAATATCAAAAAAATAAAACGGACTCTATTCATCTACAAAAATTTCCTGTGTTACACAATGCCTTGGAACAAGATCATTGTTGGGAAATTCTTAAGGATATTCGTTCAGCGTTATTAAAAGCAATTGAACTGCAGCGCGAAAAACAGATAGTAAAACATTCATTAGAGGCTCAGGTTACACTGTATATTAGTCCTGAAGCTGATTTTGCAGGTAAAATAAATAACTTTTTCATGGCGATGAATGAAAAGAATGAAAGCACCGAAAGTTTTTTGAAAGAGTTTTTAATTGTATCACAATGCACGGTTCAGACTGATAGTAATAAGCTAGAAGAAACAGAACTAAAAGGGCTGTTTGCGCGCGTTGAACATGCTGCGGGTGTTAAGTGTCCTCGTTGTTGGCAATGGGATATTACAAGCGATTCTGATGACTTGTGTAGACGGTGCGAGAAGATAGTTAAGTAACTTATATCCTTCGATACATTCTTCTTCGCTTAAGGCTACGAAGAACACTCAGGATGAGCGGAGAGAGGAATGAGTGCAGTGTTTATTTGTGCTATGCAAAGTAAAAATTTTATTGAAGCATCAATTCATCACGTAATTGTTCCAATCCCGTTTATCCTGATGCTTCAATAAAATCAGCAGTAAGCGTTGCGCTCAAGACTTCACGAAGTCATTTCAATTCCGTTCGTCCTGAGCTTGTCGAAGGATACGAACTCATTTAAAAAAAGCAATCTATGAAACCATTTTTTATGTATATGTTAAAGTGTTCTGATGACTCATATTATATTGGCCATACAGATGATATTGATAAAAGAATTTCTGAACATAATCAAGGCAAGATAAATGGGTATACAAAAAAAAGATTACCTGTAAAAGTGGTGTATGTTCAAGATTTTATGACAAGAGATGAAGCAATTAATGCAGAGCAACAAATTAAAGGTTGGTCAAGGAAAAAAAAGGAAGCCCTTATCAACAATGATTGGGAAATGATAAAAAAATTATCCAACGAATAAACAATAATTTTTTTAAATGAGTTCGTATCCTTCGACAAGCTCAGGACGAACGAAATTGAAATGACTTCGTGAAGTCTTGAGCGCAGCGTTTACTGCAGCCATGTCTTCCGCCGAAGCCTTGGCAAAGGAGAGAGCTTGTCGAAATATCAATTCATCTCCCGTTCGTCCTGAGCTTGTCGAAGGATACGAACTGCAAAGTTATAGTACAATAAAGAAGGGCCTGCATTAGTTTGCAAGCCCTTCTTTACTTAACGTTTATCGTTTGTTATTCACTGTCAGCAATAGGTATCACAGGCTTCTTTTTTTCTACAGGAATTTCACTTTTCTTGATCATGAATTTCTTCATGTTTTCAAAAAGTTTATCAATTTTTTCCTTGGTATCAAACAAGTTAACCGGTGTTTTAATAGCTTCTTTGAGTTCATCAGCCTTTTCATCAGTACCTAGCAGAGTTTCTGCACCACCAAAATATGCCCATTGTTTTTCTCCTGAAAGACTTGCTATGTCAGTTTTTGGCACATCACCTTCTTTAAGAGTTTTTGCAGCTTCTGTTATTTTGTCTTTTGTTGAAAAAGTATCAATAGCTTTGCTTAAATCTTCAAGGCCTTTTTTGTTTGTATCAAAAGCCTTTTGTATTTCACGTTGGTAATGAGCTAAATCATTCGAGTTGAGTTTTTTCTTATCTATTGTTTCAAGAGCCTCAATGATTGTGTCTATTTTTTTATCTACAATCACGGGCAATGTGGAACCAGCAAGAATAATATCAACCGGCTCATTCTTTATATGCTGAGCAATGTTGGCAAGCTTTGTTGCCTTTTCTTCTTCATCAACTACTTCAACCATAGATGCTTTGATATCTGCAAGGCCTGTTTTAATGTCCGCAATAGCTCGTTCAACTTCATGCTCAGGCATAAACCGTGATGTGCTTTTGTTTTTATCTTTATCTTTGTCTTTATCTTTGTCTTTATCATCTTCTTTTCCTGAACCATAAGAAGATTGCCCAGATGATCCGCTTCCACTACCGCCAGATTTGTCGCCTGATCCAGAACCATAGTCACCATATGAACCATAATCAGGAGAATAACCGTAATCATTGCCATATGAACCGTATGAATCATAAGGATTATAACCGTAATCACCACCATAACTAGATCCATAGCCAGAATCGTATCCCATGTCAGCTTCTAAGCCAGCTTCAGTTTGTGCTGCAGGGGTGCGTGGATGTTTTGCAAGCTCAAGAGCTCTTTTGTTTGCAGCTTCTTCAGCAGCACGTATTTTTTCTTCTTCTGGTGCATATTTTTCAAAAAGTGCGTCAAGAGATTTAGAAATCGTTAACAGATAAAAACCTTCGGTGTATTTTTCTAGAATATTTTTTATTGCTGTTTTTGATTGAGCGCTTAATTTTTGAACGCTAAATTCAGGCAAATTAATCGTGGGAACAAGAGAATTAAGGGCTGTTTGCAGTTGAATGAGATTATTGTAGAGAGCTTCATCTGCAATTAATTCTAAAAGATACTTATACTTTTTGGTTGTAAGATTTTGCTCTTCAGCTTTATACAGCTTTTGAATAAATGCTTCAATTTCCATTTTTAGTGCAGTCCAGTTTGATCCTGCTTGCCAATTGGATACAGTGCCTTTTGCGCCCCAACGATTTATACGATTAGGCAATTCAGGAGAACTGTTAATGATAACGGTAAATAAATTAGATTGCTTAATGATATCATCAAGTATCTTAATAGCTGTTTCAACTTTTTTCTTATCTTCAGTACTTAAAACAACTTCCGCGACTGCTTCAGCGGTTGGTTGCATTTCAAATGGATTTTGTTCCATCATTTGTTCTTCAGTAAACATTTCGCCAAGGAATTTTTCAAATTCATCTTCACTCATGTTTTCAAACATTTTTGACATGTCTTCAACTTGGCGATTAAATTCTTCTTGCTCTGCTGGTGGAAGACTAGCAACATATTCTTCTATTGCTCTATTAGCTTCTTCAAGTTCTTTTTCAAAATCTTGCATTTGTGGCATCATGCCACCTTGTCCTGCCACGAGCACCGGAGAGTAAGCACAGCAAAACATGCTCATGAGTAGAGTAAAAAACATTGTACGATACGTCATAATGGATACC
>Ga0315288_10003708_pt1 | contig 19507 bp, 17 predicted proteins | sample YL17G11_20_MG_FD_203454 | JGI IMG/M metagenome (GOLD analysis project Ga0315288, IMG submission 203454) | Sediment microbial communities from Yellowstone Lake, YNP, Wyoming, USA - YL17G11_20 | ecosystem: Environmental > Aquatic > Freshwater > Lake > Sediment | place: USA: Wyoming | collected... | reverse complement strand
TGCTCCCCCTTCCCTCCTATGTTTCACGGAATGTTTCACGGTTAGAGGTTAGTCTCGTAAGATCTCGGCGCCATCGGAATGTCATAAAGTCGCTTGTATTGTACGGCTAGGTAACGGAATGCATCGGCTATGTGTACAGCCCAATTATCAAGAGGACGTCGTGCGAAGACACCCATATTTTCCATGTAGAGTCTTTGATATTCACGTAGAGCCCTAATTCCTACAGCGCAGTTAAGTTTATCTATTCTCATTCTCGGAAACATATAGCGAACTGCTTCGATACCGTCTTCGAAAGCTACTTTAGGAACCATTTGAAAATGCCAGCCATGTTTTCGTGCTTGCATCAAACGTGATTCGGTATGTTCCCAGCCTTGATGTTTTTGATCTATATCATGTGGGCCAAAGTGATAACCCCAGTTGCAGCCAAAGCTTTGACGTATTCTTTCAGCTTCCTCTAGGTAGTGACGCAAGCCTTTCCCTGTATCATGTAGGATATAGAGAACATGAATGTAACGTCCTGTCACTTGAAACAATATTCCAGCAGTTGCGTCAGTGCCACCTAGATCCCAAATGGAATGGAGTTTAAGACGTGGGTCGGGTTTAAGAGAACATATTCTGCCTTCCCGATCCATATCCCCCATTTCACGGGTATAGTATGCACCAAGATTGCCAACTTCGAAATCAACATAGAACTCTTGACGAATTAATTCTTCAGACATCCCCAAATCTTTAGCTCGTTGAATATCTTCTGCAGTGATGATGCGAGTAGTGCCATCATGCTTAAATGTTTGCTCTACTGATAAATGCTCAACGTGATAATCAGGAAGATCACGAACTTGATTAAAGACTTCAAATCCATGGTTCATACCCCGAGGAGTAAACTGCAGTATTTCCTTACCTTTGTTTTGCACAAGGATAGGATTAAGATATTGACGAGCTAAAGGATTATGGAGTGAGAACTCAGAGTAAATAATAGTAACGGGATTTGTTCCCATTAAACCATCATAGTTATTTGATCCAGCCAGTACAAGTTTGGAACCATTGAATAGTTCAATCTCCATTCTGGCTTCATTCTTTTTTCGTACTAACGCATCAGGTATAGCATTCATGAAAGGCCGACCATCAAAGTCTAAACCTTGCCAGATTACAGAGCGTGCTTGCTTATGTAGAGGGAACAGGTAAACATGAGTACCGACGCGTTTTAAGCCACGCAATACCCATGCTTCCATGCAAAAAATATCTTTACCAGCTCTTCTGTGTATGACAGCACAGATGTTTTTGTCGTCTAGAATACTCTTGAACATCCGAGCTTGATGCGGATATGGGTTAATCGACGGTATTCTAATATAAATAGTAACTATTTCCCATATTTAAATTTCTCATGTGCTTCACGTTCTATACGACGTTCATCTGCATCATCAGCATGCGCATGACGTTGTACGGAGTATCCAATAGCTACAGCTTGTTTAATTGGTCGGCCTGCAGCAATTTCAGTCTTGATATTCTCTTGACGCGCTTTCTTTGAATCTGAATGAATTAATGGCATAACTTTCTCCTTAACGTCTTCTTCTAGCATGAATATTGCCATAAAATGCAACTGTACCCGAAGGGAAAAAAGCTCTTGCAGTCAAATAATACGTTATTGGTGCTGCTGTAGGAACTATACAAGCAGACAAAGACAAAACTGAATCTGAAAATACTGGCACGGTTGTAGTGATTTCAGCAAATGAAACATCATCAGCAGGAACGGTAGGCAATGTAGATGCAGCTGGTGTAATCCCACCAGCACATTGAGTAGCAGTATTTGATTGTGAACTCCAAACTGTACCCCAAACATCCCAATCGCCTGGACTAAGTACAATGCTAGTTACAGTGACAATAGATCCAGTGCTAGCACCAACAGCCGAACCAATTAACACCGTACTTGATATATGTTCACCAACATTTCCAACATTAGCTACGTTATTAGTCGTAGTTCCCGGAATCTGCCCACCAGCTGATATTGATGGTATTCCTGTGGCATCAGTGACTAATACGCCTAGATTAGCTGTTGTTAAACCACTAACCGTACTACCATTAGCTGCATAATAAGCTAATTGATTAATAAGCCCGGGATTAACAATCCCAATGTTTGTAGAGTCATTAATTGCTATCCAAATTAAACCATCAAAGTATTCTAATTCGTTTAAGTCAGTATTGTATCTAAGCCCAATGCCTGTAACAGGTATTACTCTTTGAGCTGTAGTGCCTTCAGGAATACCCATGCCAGCTGTACCGGGTAGCACTACATTATCAGAAATCTTTACGTTAATATTTCCTGCAATACCATTACCATTAGTGACATCAATCTGATTAGTTGTTCCGGTAACAGATCTAGAAATTACTGTATTACCACCCGTGTCATTTATTATGATTCCATCAGAAACGGTGTCTAAACCTAAACTATTAGGTAGATTCAAAAGATCTGATGTCAGAAGTAAGTATGTTGCAGTTTCAGGAGCGACGCCACTGCTAGGAAAATCAACAGCAATAATGGCATCATTGTTGGCATTCTTTACCCATAGTTGATTTGCAGCAAGTACAGGAAGGATAGTGTCTACTACATCAATAATGATGGCTGAATAGTTATAACGTGGGCCAACTTTCTGATCTACTAGTTGGGCTTGCTGATCGACGAGTGTCAGAATCCCAAAGTCATTATTAAGCATGCTGGGGACAAAATTCGTATTGCTGTAAAGATTCAAACGTTCAGCTGGGGTTTGACGAGTAATAGTAACAATATTACCTGCAGCAGAAGGAGCAACAAGTGTTACCTGTACTTGCTGTAATCCACCTATAAATGAAACTGAATATTGGCTAGGATAGGATAAGATTTGCAATAAATCATCTGGCTCATTACCAACAGGTGTCACGTAAACTACTACGTCAGACTCAGTATCAGCAGTCCAGTTTGTTCCAAAAACAGTTTGATTAAGAATCGCTGTTGCTTGCGTATAGGGTAAGATGTCTCCGATTACTACATTGCTCATGTCACTTTATCCTTATTCACTAAACTCTTTTTGACGTTTTGCTTCCGCTCTAGTCTTTGGAATATTCAAACCTTCAATCACATCTTTCGACATCCACCACGTCCAGCTAGCATTGAACATTGGAAGCATTCTCGCCATCTTTTTGAGATCTGCTTGATTCATTTCATTATAAGATGCAGCACCGATAATATCCGCCATTTGGTTCATTTTACCCCAAGATGGCCCCAATAATCCCGCTCTTGTTCTATCAACATACCTGTCGTTTTTCAAATCTTCTAATAAACGATCACCAGTCAGAATGTTTGCATCAGAAAGAAAGTTTGTGAAATAGCTAAAGTATCCTGAGTCAGCTATTGTTTCATAGAAACGTTGTTCTGGGGTTTGACTTTCTGGGAATGCCTCTTCACCTCTCGCAAGTCTTCTTAATGGGCTGACAAAGTAACCTGTGCCAAGCATTAGTGAGACTCCTGCAAGCACTTGAGCATTTGGTTGTTGCATGCTAGGAATGACATAACGATTTAAAGATGCATAAGTCCAACCATTAAAACCATGAATTAATGAACCAATAAAGTTATCAGCCCAGAATGGAGAATCAGCCATCCCACGTTTAATAGTAGTATTCTGAATGGCTCTAAAGACTGCACGGCTAAATTCGTTTGATGCTTCTAAATCCTGCCATTGCCAGAAAAGGCTTTGATATCCACCGACTGCAGTTTTGCCACCGCCATCAGATTCAAATGAAGCAACCATACGCTCAGCCCATTTCTCAGGATCAATGCCATACTTTCTCAGATACAAACTTTCATTCTTAGTAATAGAACCATCTTTAAATGCATGCAGAATACGCATGAATTCACCTTGAGAAACAGCACCAGCAATTCGTTGAAGATGATTATCTAGATAGTTTGTCATATTAAAATTTGATGCAAAATGAGCTAAATTTTCAGCACCACTTACTATTTTACCCATATTTAAATAAGGTTCAGTACCCATTGCCCAGTTTTTATCAGCTGTCCCATTAAGCACATCTTGTAATGCAAGATTGATACTAGGTGCAGTCTTTCGTATCGATTCTGAATCTTTAGTTTTTAAGATTCCCATTAAGCTTTGTGCTATAGGATAAACACCATCACGGACTAATGGCCATATGCCATGTTGTAAACCTTGAGCCCCAAGATCATTAATCATGGTTAAAGGAACGAAGCCTAAACTCGACATTGCAGTCATAGACATTATAAGACTTTGAGCAGCACGTGCACCTCGATCCATTTTTTTGATGCCCATCATCTTTTCATATACATGATTGAATTTTTTCTTTGCATCATCAAAAACAATTCTTTCTTTGTTTAAATCTTTATCTACCTTAGCGATTTCTTTCTTTAATGCGAGCTTTTGTTTACTGTCTTCAGTTTTTAAGAGTTTAGCGTCAAGTTTCTCTTTCTTATCTATTAAAGGCTTACGAAATGCTTCATGCTCAACGTTCATGTTAGCAATCAATGGTTCTATGCCACCTTCAACGGTTACATCATTAAATACCGATTTAAGATTTGTGCGACGAGAAAGATAAGAAACATAGTTAGAGGTCTTTGCCATCAAGTCTTTAGTCAGGAAGTTATTATCTTTAAGGATGTTGTCAGGTAACAAGAGAGTACGAGACTTTAAATGATTCTCAGATACATTGCCGCTAATACGACCCATGACTTGATTAATAGTATCTTGGGAAGTTTGATTCATAATGGTATCAAAGTAAGCTTTAGCATGGTTACGACGATGAAAATCAGATTCATAAGTTTTTCTGAATCTTAGACGTTCACTAGGATCACGTAAAATGTAACGCTGGCCATTTGGTTCTTTTGTGTAAAACCTAGGATTGACGACACCTTTTTCGATTAACTCTTGAATCTTTTCTACTTCGTCAGCATGTTCTAATTCTAATGTTCTTAGCTTTTCTTCTTCTTTTGTTAATGCGAGTTCACCTGTATCTCGGCGTCGAAGTTGTTTTTTTGCTGTTTCAACTGTCTTTGCTTTCATAGCGCTACTTTGGCGCTTAGACATCTTAGATTTCATGTCAGCAATGTATTTATTTTGCGCTTCAATTTCTCTTGCAGCAATATCACGGCGCTTAGTAATAGAATTTAATTCATCTGCTTCTTTAGCTGATAAATGATTCCAATCTTCGACATGCAATTGTAAATTTTCATTAGTACGCAATTCATTTTGCAGGTTTTCTTCAAGTACTTTTTTACGAATCTTTAATGCTGATATTTGCTCTACCGATGATTTGACTTGGCTATCAGTTTTATTAACGCCACGTATTAACTCTTCATGATGTTGTTGAGATAAAGAAATTTGAGATTCAATATCTTTAATAGGTTTCATGCGATTCATGATTGTATTATCAGCTTCAGTTAACCAATCAGAAACTACGCCCACCCATTTTTCTTCATTTCCATTTAAATACTTTGTATCATATACTCGCATCAAATAACCTGCAGCAGTTCTCGGTGGAAGCCAATCTTCAGGCAAGTTGTAAGCTTTTCGCCATGCTGCATAAGTGTTATCAAGTTTTGGTCTTATCAAAGAAGCAGCAGAATTAACGGATGGATGTTCACTAGCAACTTCATTAATGAGAACATTCTCAACTTCATCATAAAAACTTTCTTTTTTTACATAATCATTTTTTTCAAGATCGCGTTTTAAAACTTCGAGAGTTCTGTTTTTAGCACTTAGTCCAGCACGAGTAAGTTGCGCAGCGGCTCTGTTTTCGATGTTGTAGCCATTTCTTTCTAAATACAAAGCATCAACCTGAGCACCTAGCATTCTTAATGATGCATGCTCTTGATTCATTAGTGTTTCGAATTTGACAGGAGCAGTCTCACCTTTAACTAAACCAGACGTAAGAATCGTATGATCTATGGCGCGGTCAGCAAATGCAGCAAGAGTCTTATATTTAGAATTTAATAGTTGAGGTAATGGAGAACCTAAAACTGGCATGGTCATCATATGATAAAGACCTTTTCCAACATAAGGAATCTTAAATAATCCTGTTTTAGCAAATTCTGAATCAGCCATGCTTTGTGCAGCTTCCACTTTTGCAGCGCTAAGGTTACCTGTTTTATCTACAGCTTGCAGACCCGTGATTTCACCTTTTGGATCAAGCTTAATCCTAAAATCAACGCCATCAATGAATTCTTTAGCGTAACTTTTCAATGACATTAAATTCATTTTTTCCATGGTCAAGCCAGCAGCACCAGCAACACCAAATAAAGCCGTACCAAAGACTGTATTAATTGCAGCATTTGTAACAGCTTCTGAAACCGTGGTGTTAATCTTATTAGCGTACTCTGAACCAGATTGTAATACTGAATATGCGGCTACACCCGGAAATACACGTGCTGCATTTTTAAATACAGCAGCTGACATCTTGCCATACTTAGCCATGCTAATAATTGGAATATAACTCACAGGATCAAGAACAGTCATACCTAATAAACCGCCCATTATCCGAGCAGTCATTGAACCATTCTTTAAAGCTTCATCATGTCGCTGTTCATCATGAATTCGTTGAATACGATAGTCTAGGTCTTTTGGTCCTGTGGCTTCAAATGCATAATTGTAATATTTTGGATCAATATCAATATATTTGGACGGGTCATTTTTAGGATCCCAACCGGTCATTGGAATATCATCATATGGATTAGGAGAACTCAATTGCTTATATATAGCGCTTCCAATGTTATAACCAACATTAAGTTCTTTACCTTCTTCAACACCAGCACTAAAAAAGCTAGGTTGATACTCAGGACTTTCTTCAGGAATTATTTTTGATCTTCCCAAACCTTCAGTATTCACAGTAAATGAATATGGATTTTTAGGAACGAATGAGTAATCCATTTCTAACGGTATAGATTCATCGCGTGCAGCACGTTTTTGCTTAACTTGATTTATATCTTCATTTTCACCGGTAAATTCATCCATTTACTGAACCTCCTTGATTAGAAGGTGTCATTTGTTCTTTCAATGTTTTCTTATATTTTTCATTTGGGAAATTGTGATAGCGACCTAGGTACTCATCATCTATCCATTGTTTATTTGGTTTGTAATTGATAACACCCATGTACGGCGCAACTTGATATAAAGGGCGCAACCCAGATTCTGAATTAACGGCAATATCCCAATCAAATGCATTACCTTGTACAACTACATCAAAACTATGTGATGTAAGTTTTCCACTAGCCGTCTTTATAATACGTCTAACTTTTACAGGCTCATATTCACTACGATGGCCAATATTAGATACGGCGCTGTAAACGCGATGAAGGTTACTAACCACAGGAATATCAAAAGGTAGTGAATTATTTTCTTTAGATTTACTTTCAGATTTTGGCTCAAGTTCCCAATATTCATTCGTTTCACCCCTTAAAAATGACTCTTTAATTGGTTGAAAACGCACGTCTAATTGATTACCTATATCTCTTTGTATTATTGGTACTACATCACTTGTAGTATAACCTAAAACTTTCTCTAATGGGTGAAGCGTCTTAAACTTACCACCGTTGATACCAGTGTCACCATAGTTCTCATCAATTTCGCGTTGTGTAACTCTTTTAGCAGTAACTGTATCGCCATTAAGCAATTGAAAGTTTGAAGCATAATTATTAAGAATGTCTGTGCCATAAATATGAGCTAATGCTGGATTCATAAATTTGTCTTTTGACATACCAAATTGTTTTAAAGCGAAGTCAATATTGGAATGATATTTATTACTTTTCATTTCTGATGAAACATAATTTGCCCATTGTTGTTGATTGGATGCAAACATAGCTGGGTCTTGATTGTAAATTTTGTTAGTGACTTCACGCATTGCTTCTGTAGGATCTAACGCATTACGAGCCGTCTCTATAGCACCAAATACAGCTTTATCTTTATCGGATAATCCAGCTAGTGCATGACCAGCTTGCATTTGATATAGCTTGTGCATTTGTTGAGCGGCTTCTTCCATCATTTGTGGATTGCCACTAGAAAGCTTTGTTTGAATAGATTTTGTAAATACTGGAACGGAGGCGCCTGCACTTGCAGCTATCTCTACTTCAGCATCTGCTTTTGTAATAGGAATATTATTTCCATTATTACTACTAGAAACTCTTTGAGCAACAAGTTTATCAAATGATTTATTGATTATTTCTGGATTAGCTCTTGCTAAAACGTTAGAATCGCCCCAATAAGCCATAACATATTCAATTTTGCTGTTGTCAGATTTATTTCTATTTAGCGCCTGAATAAAATCTAATTTAACTTTTTGCGATTGAAGCGGTGTTAGTTGTGATTGCAATTGAGCTAGTTCAACACCTGTTATATCACCCGGATTCTCAGCCAGTTTTACACCAAACTGAGCCATCTTTAACTGCTGATCTTGAAGCCTTAGTGAGGCTTGTTGATTCATATACTCAACTACGTTATTTACTACAGGCGCCCGATCAACATCACTTATAGAATTGTTATCAGCTAATGAACGTAAATAATCGGGTAACTTTCCTTCAGCTTCAGCTTCAAGTGCCATACGTGTGTATTTGCCTGATAGCATGGATTGACGTGCTGAATCGTAAGCAACTTTAGCTTCTAAGGGTGTTGCTATCTTCATATCTACGGCTGATTCATAAGCTTCTTTCGTTGCTTGTACGGCAAGCATTGCAGCTACTGAATCACCATTTTCATCTAAATCATTCCCTGCTAATGATAGGGCATGCGCACTTTGACCATTAACTTTGTTTGCTAGTTCTATTGTGTTACGAGCATCTTCTTTTTGTTCTGTAAGCATGCGATGTGATAGTTGCTCATTTTGATGAGTCATTACACCAGAATATTGATATTCCATCTGTGGACGAATTGAATCAGGCGCCATTGAATAGATTTGTTCTAATCCTAAGGATACTTGCTTATGTGCTTTAGCTATCATTCCCTCATCAATTCGAGGTTGAGCGGCAAGTTCTAAGTTGGATTGGCTAATAAGTTTCTGAGCTTGAATTCCTAGCGTTGCTTGAGCTTGAGTAGCATAGCTTCTTTCAACTTCTTTGTCGAAATCGGTAAATGATGGCCACAATTCACCCTTAGGGTTTTTACCTAGTTCACCCCCTAATTTAGAAGCGAATTTACTAGATGCTGCTGAAGCAACGGCTGAACCAACCGATGACATCCAATTTGTATTGGCAGCATAGTTATTAACTGCAGATTGGAAATCAGGAACTTGCATGGTTTCAGCAGATACTTGACGTCCTACGCCTTTTGGTAATTCTGCCCCTGCAGGTATTTGTGAGACGTTATGACTAAAATCTAACTCGGCCATTAGCTATTTCCCATTTTCGTCAATCCAAAACCTTCTTTAAAATCTTTCCACCCCAATTCCCATCCTTCTTTAGATGAAGGAAAACGATTAATTGAACGCGCAGAAAATTGGTTCCATAGTTTGGTTGTTTCACCATTTTGGTTCAGCTTAGAGATAGTGCCGCCAGCTTTTAATGCATTTTCACGGCTTAATAAGTTCATACGACGCATTCTTTCATCACTACTAAAGTTACCAATTAATTCATTGCTCATAGTCAATGCACTACCTACACCTGTTCTGGTTCCACGAGCAGCAAATACGGCAGCTTGAGAGCCAATCGTCTTGCGAAGGTTCTTCATTGCTTGCAAACTAGCATCGGCTGATTCAACACGTGTTAATTCAAGATTTGCTTCTAAACCAGCTTGATTTATTTTTTGACCCATTTTCATAAGGTCTGCTTGATTACGCGTTCCCAGCCAATCTACTACCATGCCCGATGCTTGCATGGCTAACAATAACGCAAAAGGCATTTTGCTCTCCTTCTTAAATATCTACTGAGTAAAAAACACCAAGCAACTGTATATTGAATGGTTCATCATGATAAATCGTGTATGTAGGATTTTTAAAATCATCCCATCCTTTCATGACACTCATTTCAAATATGCCTCTAGCTGGGAATGGTGGTTCACCCGGAAACACTAAATTCAATGTTTCTAAAGCAATAGGCACATCATTAATTGTACCACCAATTGTGTTGTTGAACATAAACCTTACAGTTCTAATGTGTTTAGGTTTTGTCAGTGTCGTTTGTTTAGCTGATGGGCCATTTGCCATTGATAGTGGCATTGGTTCTATAATAGTGACAATCGGAAAGCCGATGTAAGCTTCGCTGATTTCAACTGGTTCACCATGCGCTTCGAATGTGACTTGATTGTTAATACCGATCGCATTAAATCCAAAACCGTCACCGACCATTTTTACATCTTGTGCATTGAATAATGGGCCAGTAGTTACGGTGTCTGTAAGGCTTCCATTATATTGAATAGCGCAATCTAGGTGTACGTCTTGAGTCAATTCTTCTAAAGTGAATATAGGAGTTTGTGGCCATGCTATAACATTTGATGTTATACCAGCACTTGAAAAGACAATATTATTAACATTGGCTATTGCATCTTCTTGGCTCAAGTAAACTTTTAAATCATTACCCGGAAACACGCCAACACCCCAAAAATATGTATTTGTTGCGATCTGGGGTAAACTTGCTGGTAATGTACCTGTTGTTGTAAATGTGATCGCCGTTGGTCTTAACGTACTAAGGTTACTACCAATTGCCTGCAATGTTGATGCAGTAAAACCCGTGATTGCAATCGGTGCATTAGCAGTAGCAATTTCACGTCTTACAACAAACCATGCTCTCCCATTTGTGTCACTGGAAGTTTGTGTAAACTTAGCTTCACCATATGATTGTTCCATGATTTGAGGTGTAAAGCCCGCAACGTTCTGCGATATCAAAGTTTGGAAGACTGCCATTGAACCATTACGATTGATAATAAATACATAACGACTTCCTGCGCGATTAAGATCAGCATAAGCGGCTTCATCAACGGGATCACGGATAGTTTGCTCACTAATCACCGATACAATGTTTGATGTATATGCGTTATTGATACCATCCCACAGCATTTGATGGGCATCGTTTCCCGATAAAACAACTATCTGGTTATCAATCGCTTGTGGTTCTAAAACTGTTGCCGCGGTTGAGTCTTGAAGCTGCAATGTAAAGTTGCTTGGTGTTATGGCAGTAACATCAGATAAAGGGCTAGAATAAATACCAGAATTCGTATGTACGGTGATACTGCGGTAGGGAACAATAAAACGAATATAATTGACATTATTACTAGTAGGGTACCAAGAAATCGCATCATCATCGTCGCCCGTCAAATCACCAAAATCTGAATAGTCATTGATTGCACTCGCATAGAAACCATTGGCTAGACTTGCTGTATTAGCAAATAAAGCACGATTTTGATAACTGGAACATACTTTAGGCCATCCGCGTTTGTCACTCCAGGCTGGTTCAGCTAACACGCTCAAACTACCTTGGATTGGGGTTGTAGCATCAAATGGGTCTTGAACGGATACAGTAAAGGACAAAACACTTGCTACAGCAGTGATTCTTGAGGTGCCACCGCCGCCAATGAATGCACCACCAATATATGATGCATCTAATAATGGATAACCCGGGCCACTGATTGTAATTGTTACGCCTACGCCTGTGACTGCGCTAGGTGTGAACGTTAAGGAATCATATGATGTTGTTCCACCATTAAAGTCATATACAGGTAAGTTCTTAAATACTGTATGCACAAATGACCATGTATTTAAAACAGTGAATGTGTTTACACCGGTTCCGATCGTGTTAAGCGTAAATGGATCAATATTAAACTTAGCATTATAAGCAGATTCATAAATTGATATTGCATTACCGCCAGTTTTAGCTCTAGCAAAATAAGTGACATCTATAATTACTTGCGGTGATGTCGATGGCAATGTTCCAGTCGTTGCAAAACGTATTGGATACGGTGTCCCTACAGTTAAAGGAGCTCCAACCCACGTGAATTCATTTGATACGATGCTAGTTATTGTTAAAGGTGCACCAGCACTTCTCGTTAAATCATAGGGTTTGAATCCTGTACCGGCAACTCGAAATATCGGTCCTAAAACTGTATAACTCAGGTTATAAACTTGATATGCATTTAATGTTGTTATGACATTTGCAACCAACAAACCTTCAAGATAAATCGCTATGTTTAAAGGTGTGAATATTAGCTGATAGGTTCCTTCATTCAGATATTGAAAAGTTTGAAAAAACAGTTCAGTAGGAAGAGTAAAACCAGATAGGGTTGATTGATATAACGTACCAAATCTTTTACCTGCAGCACCTGTGGGATACGTAAGAACATTTTGCGCTATCTTTAAACCGTTACCATACTCATTGACGGTAGCGCGCGCGTACATAAAAGGTGATAGTTCACCCTTCGAAAATATATCTTGTGACCACAATTCATATGCCATTTTATCATCTCAATTAACCTATCTGTGGCCCTATGATACCAGTAATATTCCGTTTCGCGAGTACTGGAATCTGTACTTGAACGAATTGCGGTCTATTTTGAGAATCAGTAGCAGCAGCAATCGCCCACTGAACATTTTTCTGAGCAAGTAAAGGCGCGTAGTAATCTGGTTTTTGAGCATTAGATAATGCCAAATAAGCTGCAATTTCATAGATGAAGTAATTAATGAAATAAGCTGGTAATTGTGAAATCTCAGGCAGATATGCAAATTCCATAAATATCGGGGTTGATGTACCCCAGTTGCACCATATCTGATTATTAGAATATATCTCATATACATAATTTTGAGGAATTATTCTTATATTCTTCAGATAGCCAGCTGGCAACAAGTAAATGTTTTGCCAGTTTGTTTGTGGTGGTGGGATCTGCGTAGATAATACCAATTGTTCAATTTTCATTGAAAAACGCCAATTGCCCGTACTTAATATGCTTGGAAGCAGAATATCAAATGCTTGTTCAGCAGATATAATCAGATCATCGGCGTTATCAAGACTAATGATTGGCTTATGCCCCAGTAGCATGACAGCTAGTGAAATAATACTGGTTTTGGTATAAGCCATTCATCTATTCCTAAATTAAACAGTTGGAACAATGCGATACCAAACATTTGCAATTAACGCTGAGTTACCAGTCGTAAATGCAGCCGTTGCATTGCTGAGGTAAATACCTTTATTAACTGTTGTTGAAAATGGGGCAATTGCTGAACTACCTAATGATCTGAAGGTTGTACTCGCAGCTGCAAAGAAGTCTGCGGCGGCTTCAGGTACAGTAGCAGCAACACCACCACCATTAATGGTTGCATCGTATTGAGCAGCAACAACACCACCAGCAGCATAAGCAGCTGAGTTAAAGGTCATCGACATTGCCATTTGTTCTACAACGATTAACTTGTTAGCACCGGGAGCAGCGATTAACAGTTTTGGTGTTGCAAACATTCCCAAGAATTCTGCGCTTGTTACAGGAACAGCAGCATACAATAAGTTTGTATTAGGAACGCCTAAACCATTTGGCACTGTTACTAGACTGGTTGCACTTACTGCAGATACTCTTAATGAGAAAGTACCGTCTGTTGCATTGCCTTGAATCCAGTCGCCAACACTTAAACTCTTGTATTGCCCTAAAAAGTAGTTAGCGGCTGAAACTTGAGCAACTGTGTCGTTTGGTGTTCCATAAATAAACATGTTTGGTGCATTAAGTACAGTTGCTACACCAAGAAAAGGGACTACTAATTCTTGACCTTGGTTTAGCGATTCTGATACGCATGCCCAGTTTGCAATAGTGAAAGCCATGGTGAAATTCTCCGAATGATTAGTTAATATTACGCCGTTTCATCACAATTAATTTGGATGATACCAAGATTATCAATAGTGATAGCGCCAGCTGAGAAAATACCATTAACCAGCCAAGAGGTTTCACGTGGTAAATAGTTGATTTCTGTTCTGAAGTCATGACCGATACCCATACCCGTTGATTGCTTGTGCCAGAAGAATGTTTCACGAATATTTGGCGCAGAAAATGGCAAACCACCTTCTTGCATTTCAGGAATGATAATCATGTTTACACCGAGGTAATCACGTACAAACCCTTTATCTAACACTCTATTTTGAGTATAGAACGTTGATACGAATTGATCAGCTTGCAATAAACTTTGGAAGTTGCTTGCTGACATTGCAGCAAATCTTTCTGGTAATGGCACAGCATTGTTGTCAAAGAACTGAATGGCTTTCGTATATTTTGCGTAAGTCATGTTCGTACCAGCATCAACAATCACTTGTCCCGGTGTTAAAGCTAATGAGTTAATGATGATTTGATCTGATCGACGACCTAATGCATTAGCAACCAGCATTGCATTTTCCATTTTAGCGTCAAAGTTTACTGTCAACTCTTGAACGCTATCAACTGCAGTAGGTGCAGTGTACTTTTGCAAAATAGCTGATGTTTGGGTATAGCCGGGATCTTGGATCACAACTGGTTGTAAGTAGCCGGTTGGCACTGCTTGGATTTGGTTTACTTTACGGAATGATACAGTTGCACCAATTACATCACGGCGCACACGAATCGTATCACGTAGTAAGAAACCTAATGATTGATATTCGGCTTTAACTAGGGCATCAAATTCAATTTGTTGGACAGCTGTTAATGAGGTAGACATAGCATAAAACTCCAAAATAATTAATGAAATGTTAATTTCACCAACATATTTTCAGGGCTTTATGCTTATTTGATTGTCTCGTTAGAGGTCAAAGCAAAAAAGTTATCCATTCAATCTTGTGGTTACATATTTGACAATTATAGCAGATCATGCACCTACTTTGTCAATATATCCACCATTACTATTTTTTGCGGCAACTTCTAACCTTGATTGAATGTCTTTTCGGTAGGCAGTGTCTGTTTTGTACTTACCGAGATTATTTGATAGCTCTAGTTTGATATCATCTAAAGTAGCGGTACTGTGGATTGCGCCATCATTGCCATTTGGTATTTGTGGGGTGCTCGACATCATTCTTCCTCTTAACTCTTCTAATGCTTTTATGGAATCTGCGTTTCTCAAATTTGATGTTAATGCTTCATAGGAATCATTAGATAAATTTGCTTTCGCCCAATTATCTAGGGTTGTTAATCTTTCTTTGGCATTATCGCCTAACTTTTTAATCTCACCATCATAATCTGTACTAAATTCGTCCATATACTTATCGACTGAGTCTAGCATTTTATCTATAACATCTTTAGGTACCCGACGATCTTTTGCTAATTGCTGTAACTCTTGAAATGGTACATAGTCAGGGTCAATGTATCGCGACTTAGTAAAGTCATATTCTTCTGGTGCCACGCCGACTTTCTTTTCAAGTTCATGATAGCTTTTAGCAAGCTCAGCAACACTTTTAAATTTGTCACTCAGCCAATCAGGCTTTTTGCCAACACCTGCAACACCTTCATCGATAAACCAATTAGAAGGTTCTTCAATTGGTGTTCTAACTTCGACTCCATTATTAGGAATCAATTCATCTGGCATATTAATTTGTCTCCGCTTTTATTCTTTGTTTATGCGATTGAACAGAGTTTATTAGCATTCTGAATGCATCTTTAAATCCTGCCTCCCACAGCACATCAATTTGATATGTATTACTACCACGAGAGCATAAGCCATTTAATAGATATCGTTCTTTGATCAACTCTATAAATGCTTGTCCAGATTTATTGGATTCAAAAATCTCATAGCATAATTTATCGAACTCGATTACTTCGGGTTTATTTTTTAAAGAATCAATTTTTTCTTGATACGGCTTAAAATAATTCTCTTGTTCTAAAATTGCATTATGTTCCATTCATTCCTCATTGTGGTGGCAATACTGGTGATTGTGGTGGCTGACCACCTTCTTGGCCTTGATTCTGACCATCGATCATTGATTGATTATGTTGATCTTGAAGTTGTTGCATAACCCGTTCTACGTCTTCAGGTTTATTTAAAAGTCTTTCATCGATTTGCATAGAATCAGCAATAAGATAAGGTGCTGTTTTATGATTTATATAAAGTGACGCTGCTTCTGGCCCCATAGTACCCTGCAATATTTGTACATATTTGGTAAACCGTTCAACATCGCCTTGCCCCTTAGCCAAAGCTAAAGGTGACTTATACCTAAACTTGACTGGCATTCCTTTCAGTTTTGGAAAAGGTAATTTGCCCATTGTATTCAGAATATATGCGAATCTTTGGATAACTGGCCATAAAAATTCATATTGCATACGAGAAAATAAAGGCCCAATCTTTTCTGCTAATGACTGTTGCTTCATAGCAAGTTCAAAAGTCGTTTGCGGCTGAACACTACGTGAATCTTGAGGTTGTTCGGCATACAAAAGAGCTTTAATCTGCAACCTCAAATCTGCAATCGTCATTTGACCAAAGTTTGGATCAGCGCTATTTGGTAACGGTATCAATGGAACCTGACCATTAGAACCAACTGGCGCAATAGGAATAATAGTAAACGGTTCAAGCTTAAATGTATGTGGATTAAAAACAGCATCCGAGAAACCCATGTACGGCCTGAAAGTATTTAAGTTAGCACTTGCTAGCTCAACACGTGCCATTTCATTCAAACTGATAATCGAAGGCAAAGCCTCCATTACAGGGCCACGACCCCACGTTTCATTATTAGTTTTTTGAAATCTCCAAACAATACCCGGATTAGATTCTAACCATTCTTGATATAGAACGTCCCCGTCACTCCATACTGCATAAAGATATGTTTTCGGTTGATTAGGAAAGTACGCCACACCTTCATAAATGTTTCTGATCTTTGAATCAGGATCACCAGCAAGCATGCTTAATAGATTAGGTGATAATACAATCTTAGGCCAGCGTGTATTCAGTTCAGAAATCTTCATGTTCTGCCATGTGCGAAACCATGATTCTATTTTTCCGTTGACCGCTTCCTCAATCGCAAGCTTGTCCATTGGAATACTAGTACACAGAAATGGCTCATCATCTCGATACTGGTTAATCACTAAGGCTGAAGTGCCTACTGCTAAATCGTAATAACACTCATTGATAACAACGTCAAAGTTCGATGCATGAATATAAGCAAAAAGCTTTCTCATGTATGTATTCAATATCATCTGAGCTTCTTCGAGAACCTTGATGTTGTTCTCTTCGCCTTCATCATCGACCATAGCGTTGTCAACTTCAAGAAACCCCCATTGCACCTGTGGGGGTGTCATTGTGTCATGAATCTTTGAAACGAATGTTTTAACGCCCTCTACGGCCGTCGTATCATAAACACGTGTATTTTGAACCGTTCCCTGAAATTCTTTGCCGGGTAAATAATAACGGTTCCTATATGGGATAGCATAGAAAAAGGATGCCTGCATTATTGGAATCCATAGATCCGCTACATATTTTGCAGAATTATATCGTTTACGAAGTGTTTCTAATAGCGAACCAGCTGGAATTAGTACTACTGGCATCCCTTGGCTTGTATCCATTTATTACCCACCTAATTTAGCAGAAACGCCCGTTTCAGGATTACCAACTTCATTTTGTTGATTATTCAAAAACCCAGATGGTCTATAGCTTCTACGTAAGTGACGTATTTGTTTTTCTTCTATACGTCTCTTTTCAGATTTCATTTCACCTTGCTTACGGTTCAATTCTTCTCTAGCAAGATTAGTTTGATCTTTATATGCTTTGATTTGCTCATTCATCATATTTTGAGCCGCACGTTTTTCAGATGCTGTTTGTCTTCCAATAGCATTGCTGATTATGCTGCTTCCTCTGTCTATAATTTTAAATGGATCAAGCCAACCCCATCCCATAATCATTACTCCTATTAAATCCAAATATGAATGTAAATCGTTTTTTCGGCGAATTCATCGGGGTGTATTACCCTATTAACGTATACCATACGCCACGGTATTCTAATCTTCTTTCGTAGATCTCGGAGTTGCGAAAGTATTTTGGACATTTGAATTTGTGCTCATTGTTATCAAATCAGCTTTAAGTTCATCTATCTCTTTTTGCAATGTAATGGCTTGGTGCGTACTTAAACCAACATTGACAGCTTCCATCAGTTGTTTAATCTCACCGGCTGTAAAGTCACCTTTGCGCGCTTGTTCAAGCAATTGAGAATAGTGTTCACTAGGCGAAGCCTTTGGATCCAAATCAAGTTTAAGTCTGCCATTTTTGCTAATTCCAAACCTTGACCAACCCATCATGCGCCAATACTCAAATCGATGATTAACCATTCCCATCGGAGCGGTAAAGTCTTTAATCTCTCTGCCTTCATCTTCCCATAGTTCTCTAGAAAGCATTTTTCCAAAATCGTAGCATTCGCCAAACAAAGGATGAGCATTAACCCAGTTCTGAAATGTTCTTTCAGTAATGCCGATATCTAAACAAAAACAATTTCTAGTAGCTCGATCTTTATCGCCCATTATTTGCAATAAGAGTAAACAATGTTTTTCTTCATCATAGTGTTCTTTCTTTTTAATTCGATCTAGTTGCTTCTTAGCTCTTTCTAAACTGGACATACTAGTTTGATCCTTTAATATAGGGTTAATAATATACTATATCATCGAGGATTTCAAAAAATATGTTAAATGTTAACCAATTACGTGAGCTTATTATAAAACCTGCACTAACTGACTTGCTCATGTATTCCGAAGATGCTAGCGAGTTACTCGTATTTACCTGCGCGGTTGAGTCAAATGGTGGAACCTACTTAAAGCAAATCAATGGTCCAGCTCTTGGTATATACCAAATGGAACCGGCTACTTATAATGATATCTGGCAAAACTATCTAAAACACAAAAGCAATCTTATGCTCATTATGATGAATAACTTTGATATCATTAGGATGCCAGACGAGAAAAGACTAGTTCATGACCTTAGATACGCAACTGCTATGGCACGTATTCACTACGCTCGAGTTAAAGAACCTTTGCCATCTCACGATGATACAAATGCCGTCTATGAGTATTATAAAAAGTATTACAACACAAATTCAGGCAAAGCAAATCTAGACGGTTGCTACGCTAAATACCGAAAGTTTACGTGCTTTTAGAGTGCTACTTCAGGATAGTTCTCAATAAGGGTTTTCATAGACACATGCGTGAAACATGTTCGACACATCATACGAGTTACTCGTTCTGAGCTCTCATCCTTACGCCATTCTATAGGCATATAATCATGGGGACCTCGATTCTTACCACAAAGCTCAACCGCTTCGCGTTTAAGGCGATATTCTTTTTCATCACGTGCTGGATATAAATTCAAGTTTGATTACCTTAGATGACCGCTAAAGCTCTCTTGTACCTACCCGATTCAAAAGAGCTATAGAAGACTGGACGTATTTTAGAGATTTACATTTAACTTAAAAAGGAAAAACAAACTTAGTTTAAATTACCTAGCCGTACAATACAAGCGACTTTATGACATTCCGATGGCGCCGAGATCTTACGAGACTAACCTCTAACCGTGAAACATTCCGTGAAACATAGGAGGGAAGGGGGAGCAGGGAAGTCCTTTT
>Ga0315288_10003707_pt1 | contig 19508 bp, 19 predicted proteins | sample YL17G11_20_MG_FD_203454 | JGI IMG/M metagenome (GOLD analysis project Ga0315288, IMG submission 203454) | Sediment microbial communities from Yellowstone Lake, YNP, Wyoming, USA - YL17G11_20 | ecosystem: Environmental > Aquatic > Freshwater > Lake > Sediment | place: USA: Wyoming | collected... | reverse complement strand
CGAAAGCAGGGATCCAGCTTTGAGGCGTATAGATCTGGATTCCGGCTTTCGCCGGAATGACAGGATAAGGGTTGTACCCCACCATAACTGACCCCGTACCTACCTGCGGATATCTACCTTGACAAAGGGGGATGAAAAAAGTATAGTGTCTCCTCGTTTTAAAACTATGTAATTCCTCAGTCGTGGGAGAGGCATTTTAGCATTTGTCACTCCTGCGAAACTTGTCCTCGAGAGTGAGTGGTTACAAAACTGTTGTTTTACGACTGTCGTTTTAAAACTTGAAGGAGGAAATGATGTTTGTTATAATGCAGAGCGGTTCAAAGCAGTACAGGGTTTCCCAGGGTGATCGGCTCGTCATCGAAAAGGTAGAGACCGTTAAGGGGAAGGATATTGAATTTAAGGACGTGCTCCTTGTCTCGGAGGGAGATAAGGTGCTCGTGGGGCATCCCACGGTCGAGAATGCCGTGGTGATAGGGACGGCCGAGTCCGAGGAGAGAGGAAACAAGCTCTACCCGTTAAAAAAGAAGCGACGGAAGAATTACAGGCGTCGTATCGGTCACCGCCAAACCATGAGCGTGGTGAGGATCAAGGAGATAAAAACAAGCTTAACAGTTCAAGCCGCTGAGAGCACTTGAACCACCAATCTGCAAAATTTCACTGTCTTCAGCGGTTAACACGAGGAGGAGTTCGACATGGCACATAAAAAAGGAATGGGGAGTTCGAGAAATGGCCGCGACAGCAATTCTCAGCGTCTGGGGGTCAAGCGGTTCGGCGGTCAGCGCGTCACGAGCGGGAGCATCCTCGTGAGGCAGCATGGAACACGTTTCGCAGCCGGCGTCAATGTCGGCAGGGGGAGAGACGACACCCTTTTTGCCCTCATCGACGGCATCGTCAATTTTACAGGGGAGAAGAAAGGGCATAGAAAAGTGGGCGTGATACCCGCCGTATAATTGCAAGTTGCAAGTTGCAAATTTTAAATTGCAAATTGGAAATAGTAAATTTGCACATTGGAGATTTTAAATTTGCAATTTACAATTTTCAATGGAGCAACGCGACACTACGTGTTCATAGATAAGATTAAAGTTCTGGTTAAAGCGGGAGACGGTGGAAACGGTTGCGTGAGTTTCCGCCGGGAAAAATACGTCCCCAAGGGCGGCCCCAACGGCGGTGATGGAGGAAGGGGGGGGAGCGTCTTTTTTTTTGCGGATAAGAATCTTGCGACGCTCCTGGATTTTCACTATCAACCCCACCTGAGGGCAGGCAAGGGCGAGCACGGCAGGGGGAAACTCCAGAGCGGGGCCGGCGGGAACGACCTGGTGGTGCGTGTCCCCGTGGGAACGGTCGTGCACGAAGTTGCAGCCGGCGCCATTGTCGGCGATCTGTGCGCGGATGGGCAGCGCCTCCTCGCGGCGCGGGGCGGCCGCGGCGGCCGGGGGAATGCGCACTTCAAGAGTTCGACCAGGAGGGCTCCTCGAATAGCCGAGAAGGGGGAGGCGGGAGAGGAGCGGACGCTCGAACTCGAGCTTAAACTGATCGCAGACGTGGGGCTGGTTGGCTATCCAAACGCAGGGAAATCAACGCTCATATCAAAGATTTCCGCCGCCCGCCCCAAGATTGCGCCGTATCCATTCACCACGCGTGAACCCCACCTCGGTCTTGTCCGCTACGGTGACGACGGGTCGTTTGTGGTCGCTGACCTCCCTGGGCTGATTGAGGGCGCGCATCGCAATGTGGGGCTCGGCCACGAGTTTCTGAGGCATATCGAGCGGACTCGCCTCCTCCTCCTCGTCATAGACATGGCAGCGGTAGATGGGCATGAGCCGCTCGATGTGCTCATGACGCTCGAAACCGAGATCACACTGCACCAGCCTGAGCTCATGAAGAAGGCACGCCTCATTGCCGCCAACAAAATGGACCTCCCTGAGGCGGCAGCGCGCCTGGACGACTTCCGCCGCAGGGCGGGAGAGTGCCGCGGCGGGATATACCCGATCTCGGCGCTGACAGGGAGCGGCGTGAAGGAGCTGGTGTACGCGCTCGGCAGGGCGCTTGAACAGTCGGGATGAAACACGCACTCTTTCGGATTCGGGGATTGACGGGGATCGCGCGATGAGGGCAACGCTCATTGGATCGGCGCACAGGGTTGTGGTAAAGGTCGGGAGCAAAGTGCTCTCTGATGCGGGCGGGCATATAAGCGAGAAGGTCATCGGAGAGCTCGCCCGGCAGATCGCGGGCCTCTGCCGGCAGGGGAAAGAGATAATCCTTGTGACCTCCGGCGCCATCTCCGCGGGCATGGCCCGCATGGGGCTCTCCCAGCGCCCCAAGCTGCTGCCCCAGTTGCAGGCGGCGGCAGCGGTGGGACAGAGCCATTTGATGAATCTGTACGCCGTACAGTTCCGCGCGCAGGGCATCGAAATTGCTCAGATCCTGCTCACCGCCGATGACCTGAAGGTCCGCCACCGGCACCTGAATGCGCGCAATACCATTATCGCGCTGATCGAGAAGAGGATCGTCCCCGTCATCAACGAGAACGACACGGTATCCACCGACGAGATCAAATTTGGCGACAACGACAACCTCTCCGCGCTTGTCGCGAATCTGGTCAAGGCCGACCTGCTCATCATCCTCACCGATACGGCAGGGCTGATGACCGTAGACCCGAAAAAGGGCGGCGGTGAACTGATCAGGGAGGTGCCGTGCATGAGCCCTGAGATCGAAGCGCTCGCCCGGGGCGCCGGCTCGGCCAGGGGGACCGGCGGGATGGCGAGCAAGTTGAAGGCGGTGAAGATGGTTGTCTCATCGGGAGAGGCAGCGGTCGTCGCGGACGGGAGGGAGAAGGACATTCTGGGGAGGCTCTTCACGGGAGAGCAGGTGGGAACTTTTTTTCATCCGCAGGGGGGCAGGCTGAGGGGTCGAAAACGATGGATCGCATTTTTTATCAAGCCGAGAGGGAAAATAGTCGTTGATGACGGCGCGGCGGCGGCGCTCCTGGATCGGGGCACAAGCCTTCTGCCCACGGGCGTCAAGGACGTGCTCGGTGATTTCAAGAGCGGCGACAAGGTGAGCATCGTGACGCTCCAGGCGCAGGAGATAGCCCGAGGGCTGACGAACTATGCCGCTGAGGACCTCCGAAAAATAAAGGGGGTGAAGACCGGAGAGATACAGGCAGTGCTGGGGTACAAGGACTACGATGAGGTGGTCCACCGGGACAATCTGGTGCTGATCAAGGAGTTGGCAGACCGGAGAAAAAATTCAGGAGACGGAAGGTAGAATACATGGGCGCGGGGTCGAACATAAAAGAGTACGTCGAGGCGATCGGCAGGAAGGCGCGCGCGGCATCCGCGGTGCTCGCAATGAGCTCCACGGAGGCGAAGCGCAATGCCCTCATCGAGATGGCGGAATCCATAGAGAAGGGGGCGCGCCCCATACTCGATGCGAACAGGCGTGATCTCCAGGCCGCCGCTGAGAAGGGCATTTCAGCCGCGGTCCGCCAGAGGCTCGCGGTCAATGAGAAGACCATCGCAGAGATCTGCGAGGGGCTCCGGCAGGTTGCGTCCCTCCCTGACCCGGTGGGGGAGATCCTCAGCGCGTGGGAACGGCCGAACGGGCTCACGATCCAGAAGGTGCGCGTCCCCATCGGGGTGATCGCCATGATCTACGAGGCGAGGCCCACGGTGACCGCCGATGCGGCGGCATTGTGTATCACGGCAGGCAATGCCGTCATTCTGAGAGGGGGCAGGGAAGCGCTCCATACGAATACGGCGCTGGCGCGAATCTTAAGAGAGGCCGCGGCGCGCGCGGGGCTTCCGAGGGATTCACTCCAGCTCATCGAGCGCCCTGAGCATGGGGTGGTGAATGAGCTCCTCACACTCAATGCGTATATCGATCTGGTGATCCCGCGGGGAGGGGAGGCGTTGATTCGCAAAGTCACGGAGCTTTCAACCATACCCGTCATCAAGCACTACAAGGGCGTCTGTCACGTGTACGTTGACCGCCGCGCGGATGGTGCCATGGCCGAGAAGATTATTCTCAACGCAAAGGTGCAAAAGCCGGCGGTCTGCAATGCCGCGGAAACGCTGCTCGTGCATGCGGATATCGCTCAGTCATTCCTCCCGCGCGCGGCGGCGGCCTTGAGGGCCAGCGGCGTTGAGCTGAGGGGCGATCCCGCGGCCAGGAAGATAGTTCCTGACATGAAGGCCGCGAAGGAGGGTGACTGGGGCTTTGAATACCTTGATCTCATCCTCGCCGTGAAGGTGGTTCATGATCTGGACGAGGCGCTGTCGCACATCGCGCGCTATGGCTCGCAGCATTCCGACGCGATTGTCACGTCTGACCGCGGGGCCGCCGAGCGGTTCCTCAGAGAGGTGGATTCATCAGCGGTCTTCTGGAATGCGTCAACGCGCTTTAATGACGGCGGCCAGTTTGGAATGGGGGCGGAGATCGGCATCAGCACGGACCGTATCCACGCCCGTGGTCCCATGGCTCTCCCCGAGCTCACCATCTATAAGTATGTGGTGAGAGGAACGGGGCAGGTGAGAGAGTGACCGTATCGGCGTGACGGCGTAACGGCGTGGGGCGTGTCGGCGTGGGGCGTGTCGGCGTGGGGCGTGTCGGCGTGGGGCGTGTCGGCGTGGGGCGTGTCGGCGTGGGGCGTAACGGCGTGATTGATGGATTACAATGCTGCGATACGCCGTTACGCACACACGCCCATACGGCCTGTGCGGGGAATCACGTAAAGGATCATAGCCACGAATATAAAGCAGGGGAACGTCCAGAAGATAGGAATACAGGGGGGCAGCTTTGATCCGGTCCACATCGGCCACCTGATCATCGCCGAGCAGATTGCGGAGCGCCTGACGCTGGATTCGGTGCTCTTCATTCCGTGCAATACGCCGCCTCACAAAGATGCGGCGGCCCTCACCCCCGGGAGGCACCGCTTCCGGATGGTCGAGCTCGCGATCGAGGGGAACCCGCGATTCCGGGCATGCGACATCGAGTTGACGCGCGGCGGCGTCTCGTACTCGGTGGATACAATCACGTCACTCAAATCACAGTATGGTGACGGGACGGCATTCTACTTTATCGTGGGCGCGGACAGTCTGATCGAGCTCGCGACATGGCGAGAGTACAAAAGGTTGCTGTCACTCTGTACGGTGGTCGCCGCAGCTCGCCCCGGCTGCGACCTGAGATCCTGGCCATCGCAGGACGGATTATGTACCCGCGAAGAGATCGCCGCTCTCAAGAGCCACATCATGGAGACGCCGCTCATCGGCATATCGTCAACGGAGATACGGCGGAGGCGACAATCAGGGGAGAGCATCAGGTATCTGGTTCCGGACGCCGTGGAAAGATATATCGTCGAGAATAATCTCTATTCTCTAAGAGGCGGAAGCTATTTATGAAAAGGGCATTTTTTACCATTTTGGTCTCTCAGGTGATCTATATACTCTTTCCAGCCTACATACAGGCCGATATGTGGCGAAGAACAGCGACTTTTGGTAAAAATGTTATTTTGTGGTCTCTCATTGCGCCAGGGGGGAATTTAATGTATGCGGGTACCAGCGAGGGCTTATTCAAAACTACTGATGGGGGGCTGAGCTGGCAGAACAAAACATTATCTTGGATTGATGGGGTTTATGGACTGCTTCAAAGCAAAGAGGGAGTACTTTATGCATGTGTTAATTCAGGAGGAATGGATCCGAGGGGTTATGTATATAGGACAAGTGATGATGGAAGAACATGGTCGAATACTGGGCCATTAAGTAATGCGCGCAAAATATTTTCACTTCTTCAAACAGAGGATGGGTCAATCTACGCAGGCGCTATGGATGTAGATGTAAATGCCGTTGTCTATAAATCTGTTAATAGTGGTGCGACGTGGGAGAGAACCGGTGATCTGCCATATGCTACTAATGGAGTTAATTGTCTCCTGGAGGCTATGGATGGAGCAATCTATGGGGGTTCATCGCATTACCCCGGCCCAGTCTATAAAACGACAGATAAAGGTTTGAGCTGGATAAAGACAGCAGATTTTGCTGCCCCCTCTGTCCATTGCCTTCTCGAAGCTAAGGACCGTGCGATTTACGCTGGCGCCGGTATGGCCGGAGCTGTTTTTAAAACGATAGACGGAGGAGACATGTGGGAAGAGTTGCCAAAGCTGAAAAGCCAGTGCGCTGGAGAATTAAAAACTGTCCTTTCCCTGCTTCAGGATGCTGATGGAATCATATACGCTGGTACAGGCATAGATATTTTCAAGTCATCGGATGGAGGTAAGAACTGGGCAAATGCGGATTTGCATGTTTCGGGTATTCGCGGATTGACTATTTCATCGCTTGGGCTGGTTTACGCGGGGACTACCGAGGGGATTTATGCGAAAGCGCCTACTCTTCTAGAAGTAAAGGTAAATAACGAACATCCAGCGCTTGGAGATACCTTTACCGTCGAAGTAACTCTGCCCCCGATAGATGAACATTTTGATGCGTATGCCATCATAAAGGGTCCCGAAGTCCATGTGCCATATCCTCAAGGAGGTACCGAACCTGGCAACGTTTATTCGTTTGTGCCGAATCACCCCACCAATCTCTCTCCAGGGGTACACCCATTCGCAGAGGGGGTGAGGAGTGTGTCGCGCACGCAAACGCTTGTCGTTTTTTCGATTGACCGTGTTGCTCAAGAGATGAAGGGTGCCTATTCAATAATTGTTGCATTATTACCCGCTGGGACTATTAGGCCTAATGTGGCTGATGCAATATTGGGATATATAGATCAGGAGCAGATACTTGTATGTGATTGAGAAAGTGCAAGTGCTTAAACAAAGAGGAGGTTTGGAAAAGTTACTTTAGAGTATAAAAAATGCCTAAAACGAGAAAAGCAAAGGATCTTACAGGCAAGGGGCTCGCACTGGCCTGCGCCAGGGAGGCCGCTGAGAAAAAGGCGGAGAACATCCTGGTGCTGGACATGAGAGCGATCTCATCCATCGCCGATTACTTTGTCATTTGTAGCGGCTCTTCAACGAGACAGGTGAAGGCGATTGCGGAATCCATCGTGGAAGAGGCGAGGGGTGGTGGCGCGCGCTGCTGGCACCGCGAGGGATGGGCTGACGGTCGCTGGATTGTGATCGACTTCAGTGACGTCATCGTCCATGTCTTCCAGGATGATGCCAGACGGTACTACCAGATCGAGCGTCTATGGGGAGACGCGAAATCAGTGGGGCTCGGCAGGGGTTAGATTTTTGCGTCTGTGGAGCTCGGGTTGTGCGCGGTGATTCCTTTCAGGTCTCGCTATGGAAAAATCAATCCGGAGACGCATCGAGGATGCCCTCGCTGAGGTCTGCCGCGACGTTGCGGGAGACCGGCTCCCGCCCCTCGTCCTCCAGAAGCCGCGACGCGCGGGGCGCGGCGATCTCGCGACAAATATCGCGCTCCTCCTCGCGAAAGAGAAGGGAGTAACGCCGCAGGAGATCGCACAGCAGATTGCCGGGCGCCTCATGGAGCGAAGCGATTTCCACCCCGTAGTCTGTAAGAAGCTCGAGATCGCAGGGGGCGGTTTTTTAAACATCTTTCTTTCCCCCACGCTGCTGCATGAGCAGCTCGGGATGATCCTGCGGGAGCGAGACCGCTATGGCAGTGCCCCGTCGGCGCGGCCGCTCAAAGTGCAGATTGAGTTTGTCAGCGCCAACCCCACAGGCCCCCTCACCGTCGCTCACGGACGGCAGGCCGCTGTCGGCGACAGTCTGGCGCGGATACTCACCCGGGCGGGATGCAGCGTGACGAGGGAGTATTACTTGAACGACAGGGGGGTGCAGATCCGCCTCCTTGGCTTCTCCGCATTGCAGCGATACAGGGGGCTCTTCGGCCAGAAGGCGGAAATCCCTGACGACGGGTACCGTGGGAAATACGTGGAGGAGATCGCCGCGCGGATCAGGGCCCGCGACGGCGACCGGTGGCTCGGCGCGGCGGAAGAGGAGGCGATCGCATTTTTCTCTGATTTTTCGGCGGGCGAGATTGTGCGGACAATGGTGAATGACCTGGATGACTTCCGCGTCCACTTCGATCACTGGATGAGCGAAAAGGAGTTCTCCGCGGGTGGGAAAATCGAGGAGTGTCTGGCCTTCCTGCGGGGGAGGGGATTCATTTATGAGCGGGAGGGAGCCGTCTGGTTCCACAGCTCGCGCCTCGGTGATGACAAGGACAGGGTCCTCGTCAAGAGCGACGGGGAACAAACATACTTTGCGCCCGACATAGCCTACCATCGCGATAAGTTCGCGCGCGGATTCGACCGGCTGATCGATCTGTGGGGGCCTGACCACCACGGATACGTCGCCCGCATGAAGGCGGCGGTGAGCGCACTCGGCTATGACGGCGCGCGCTTCACCCCTCTCATCGTACAGCTCACCACGCTCTTCAGGGGGAAACAGAAGCTCTCCATGTCAACGAGGATGGGGGAGTTCGTTACCCTGAGGGAGGTGATGGACGAGGTCGGCGTTGACGCCGCGAGATATTTCCTGGTGCGCATGAGGACTGACAGCCACCTGAATTTTGACCTCGATCTCGCAAAGAAACGTTCTAATGATAACCCCGTGTACTACGTGCAATACGTGCACGCGCGTATATGCAGCATCTTTAAGAAGCTTGCCGAGAAGAAACCGGACTTCACGCTGCCACCGTGGGAAAAGGTCTCTCTCGGCATGCTGCGCCAGGACGAAGAGCTCAATCTCCTCACGCTGCTCTCCGATTTCCCCTACGCGGTGGAGTGCAGTGCAGAGGCGCTGGAGCCACATCAGCTCTGCAACTACCTCGAAGAGCTGGCCGCCGCGTTCCATCAGTGCTATACCAAGCACACCGTTATTTCCGATGACCATGATTTGACCGCCGCCCGGCTGGCGCTCGCCGAGGGGGTCCGCATAATCGTTCGTAACGGCCTCGATCTTCTCGGTGTTTCGGCTCCGGAGCAGATGTGATCAATCGGATAAAATGCTATCATATGCGAGGAGGAATCCATGACCCATAAAATCACTGAAGTCTGCGTTTCCTGCGGGGCGTGTGAGGCAGAGTGCCCTGTGCAGGCGATCAGCCAGGGTGAGCAGTTGTACATAATCGATCCCGCGAAATGCACCGACTGCGGTTCGTGCGTTGAGCTGTGCCCCGTCGAGGCGATCGTCAAGTCTGAGGGGTAGTTGCGTGGCAGCTCCCTTACACTGAGCAGTACCTCCATGATGCCTTATAGAGCGCAGTGCGCGATATGCGCCATTGCCGTCGCCGCATGTTTCCCTGGCATCCGTCCCGCCCGCGCACAGAAAATGTCCGGAGTGGGCGAGGGGAGCGCCCTCTACAGACGGGCCCTGGAGCTCCTCGATGCCGGCAAGAAGCGGGAAGCTGCCGCAGAGATGATACGCGCCGTGCGCGCGCTCCCCGGGGCGCCCCCTGCTCCCTCGAAGCCGAGCCCGACGGCGGAAGAGCATTACCGCCAGGGCGCGCGGCACATGCGCGTGCGGCGCGATTCCCTGGCAGAAAAGGAATTCAGAAAGGCGATCGAGATCGATCCCGGCAACGCGGCGCCGCGCTATCAGCTGGCATTCCTCCTGGGGAACAAGAGCGACTACCGGGGAATGTTCAAGGAGCTCTGGAAGGCTGCTCAGACTCAGACGCTCCCGTCGGAGAATCTCAGGGCGCTCGCGGGCCTCTCGCTGCTCGCGGGGAGACTTCCCGATGCGGTCGCCTGCTATCGTGAGGCGCTGGTCAGTGACCCGTCCTCGCCCGAGGCCATGCGGATGCTCGGCCTCGTACTCGTTGAGAGCGGCGGGCAGCGCGAAGGCTTTGATCTCATTGAGAAGGCACTGAAAAAACAGCCGGACGACTACTCAACGCTCTCCGCGGCAGGTCTCGCGTATGCGCTGAGCGGCGACCATGACCGCGCAGTAAAATTCTTGAAGATGGCGATAGACCTGAACCGTGATCACCCCGAGGCGCAGGGCAGGCTCGGGCTCATGCTCCTCCTGGAGGGACGTACTGAAGAGAGTATCCAGCAGTTGAACGAGGCGGTAAAGCTGAATCCGGGAGTCGCGGAGCTCCATGTAAACCTGGCGAAGGCGTACGCAATCGCGGGAAGATCTGATGATGCGGATACGCACTACACGCTCGCGCTCAAGGCCGATCCCGGCAACTACGATGGGTGGTATGAGAAGGGGAATATCCTGAGTATGCAGGGGAAGCCGGACAGGGCGCTCGAGGCCTACAGAAAGGCCGCGGAGATTGAGCCTGCGCTCGCGAAGGCATATTACAAGATGGGGCTTGTGTACGCCCGGAAGAAAATGTACGATCAGGCGGAGGCGCAATTTAAGAAAACGATACGCGCGAACTGCGATTACGCCGACGCATACTACGCCATTGCGGTGCTCAGCCGGGAACACGCAAAAGATTATCGCGCCGCCGCGCACTACTACACGATGTACCTGCTCTATGATGCGTCAAGCGAACGAGCGGCGGACGCGAGACGGTGGCTGGAACAACAGAAGAAGGAGGGAGCCCGCTGATAGTCTTTCAATGACGATGCCCCATGATTAATTTTTTGATTCTCTTAATCAACCTGTATATGCTGGCAGTCATTATACGGGCGATCTATTCCTGGGTTCAGCCGTATCCCCATGGCCGGTTCGCACGCATCATTTATTCTATCACCGCTCCGGTGCTCGATCCGCTGAGACGGTCTCTCCCGCCGATTGCGGGACGGATAGATATTTCGCCTCTGATTGTGCTTATTTTTGCTGAGATCATCAAACGTTTTCTCGCGAATGTATGAGCTCAACCGTCTGCGCATTCACGCTCCCATCAAGAGATGAGGTTCAGGAGTGAGCGTGGAGAGGAGAGCTCCATATATGAGAGGGGCATATGCCTTTCCTGGACAGGGTGCTGCCGAGGCTCGATCGCGTTGACCGGGAGCGCATTGAGGGGATCCTGAAAGCGCTCGGGCAGGAGCGGGATTTCTTGGATAAGGTCTTAAACCTCCTCCTCGAAGGGGTCATCGCGATCGATCGCGACGGCAGGATATGTTTCGCCAATAGAGCCGCGGAGATGATCATCGCACAGGGCCGAACGAATCTCATCGGGAAGGAGCTGCGGGAAGCAACACAGGATTTCTACCTGCGCGGCCTTATCGAGGAGGCCGTGCATAACCGTGTCGGTATCCTCGGGAAAGAGATCACGCTCGAGCCGCCCGCGCACGATCGTCTCACAATGTCAATGGTTCCGCTCGAGGATGATGCGGGCGCGTTCACGGGAGCGGTGTTCACATTTCGCAACACCACTGCGGAGATGCTGAAGCAGCTGCGCTATGCGCAATTGAAGCAACTCCAGACCTTCAGCACGATGGCGGCCAGTATAGCCCACGAGGTGGGCAACCCGCTCAACAACCTGGATATACACCTCCAGCTCATCGAACGAAAAATCAATCTCCTGAGGCATAAGAAGAAGGGAGCGCTTTTAGAACTGATTGCGGTGGCAAAGGAAGAGATCAAACGGCTTGAACATATCATCGCCCAGTTCCTGAAAACCGCCAAGCCCGATCTCCCCGAGATGAGGGAGGGCGATCTCATTGCCATTCTGGACAGGACGCTGAGCTTCATGGAACCGGAGATCAGGAGCCACGGCATAAGGCTTGAAAGAACCTACGCCCCATTCGTCCCGCCCCTCGTCCTCAACGCGGATCAAATCAGGCAGGCCTTCATCAATCTGATACGGAACGCCATCCAGGCGACGCCGAACGGAGGGCTGATCACGGTCGAGGTCACCTACGCCCGCGGCCAGGTGATGGTGCGCGTGACCGATAGCGGCTGCGGTATCCCGGAAGAGCAGATGGAGAAGATCTTCGACCCCTATTTCACCACGAGAGACGGAGGGGCGGGGCTCGGCCTGATGATCGTGCAGCGGATCGTGAGCGAGCACGGGGGCGATGTGCTCGTGGCGAGCAACCCCGGGAAGGGGACCACCATGACGGTGAGGCTCCCCGTGCCGCTCAAGTACGGGAAGATGCTCCCGTGTCGAAAACAGCCGAAGGGCTGACCATGGTGAGGGCGAGGGGGTCGCACTCGAAATGAAACCGGTAATCCTCATAGTGGATGACGAGAAAAATACCAGGGAGGGATTGCGAAAGGCGCTTGAGTCTCCCGAATACAGAATCCTCCTTGCGGCGAGCACACCCGAGGCGCTTCAGGTCATGGAGCGCGCGCGCGTCGATCTGGTGCTGACCGACCTTCGGATGCCCGGTGATGACGGGCTTGAACTGATGCGGCGTGGCCGCATGCTTCGGCCCGATGCGAGCGTGATCCTGCTCACCGCGTACGGGACGGTGCAGACCGCGGTAAAGGCAATGAAGGAGGGTGCGTATGATTACCTGACAAAACCGGTCAATCTTGACGAACTCGGGATGGTGGTGAAACGGGCGCTCGCATCCATGGCGCGCGAACGGGATAAGGCGGATGTCCGTTACGGGATTGAAAATATAATCGGCGCGAGCGGCTCACTGGAAGAGATTAAACGAGTGGTGAGACAGATCGCCCCGACAAAAGCCACTGTGCTCATAGAGGGTGAGAGCGGCACGGGCAAGGAGCTGATCGCCCGCGCCATCCACGGGTTGAGCGACCGAAGGGAACACCCCTTCATTGCGGTCCACTGCGCGGCGCTCGCCGAGGGGGTGCTGGAGAGCGAGCTTTTTGGCCATGAGCGGGGCGCGTTTACCGGGGCCATCAGGAGGCATCTCGGCCGATTTGAGATGGCGCATACGGGGACGCTCTTTCTTGATGAGGTGAGCGAGATGGCGGCGGGGGCCCAGGCCAAGCTGCTCCGTGTGCTTCAGGAGCAGGAGTTCGAAAGGGTGGGCGGGACAGAAACGATCCATGTTGACGTGCGCCTGATCACCGCCACAAACGCACACCTCGAAGCGCTGATCGCGCGGGGGTGTTTTCGCGATGACCTCTACTATCGGCTGAACGTCATCAGGTTAAGGGTACCCCCGCTGAGGGACAGGAAGGAAGATATCCCACCCCTCGTCGCCGCCTTCCTGGCTGAATTTAACGCGGCAAATGGCAAACGGGTGGCGGGGCTGACGCCCGAGGCCCTGTCGGCGGTGCGCGCGTATGATTGGCCCGGAAATGTGAGAGAGCTCCGTAACTGCGTCGAGAGGCTGGTGGTGCTCGCGCGCGGCGACACGATCGCGCTGTCAGAACTGCCGAGCAAAGTGGAGAACGTCAGTTGGAGGTGCGTTTCGAGAATCTCCGAGACGCCTCCAGGGGTGCGCACCGTCGCAGAGGGTTCCGGAGGAATCACACAGGACGTGAGGAGCGATCACACGCTTAAGGCGGCAGAGCGGCGGATGATTGAAGAGGCGTTGGCAAGAACGAAAGGCTGCAAGGTCGAGGCGGCAAGGCTCCTCGGTGTCAGCAGGCGTACCCTGTACAGTAAAATCAAGAGATACGGGCTCTCCTCGGCAAGGGGGAGGAGCCGGTAGCGAGCGATGGGGTGTGCGCCATGTTTTTGAACCTGTCGGTATCGCGGCTGCATAGGGGATCATTCGGCATGGCAGTGCTGTGCCTCATGATAGGGCACGCCTCCAACCTCCACGCGAAAGACCTCGCGGTGTTCGAAGATCGGATCAACCCCTCTCCGCCTGATGGGCAGGGTTATTCAACGGTGTCAGCTCCCGCCGGTTCAGTGATTGTCAGCCCTGATGCGATCGGAACATTCAATGTTGAGAACAGCGGGAACAAGGAAAAAATCTCAGGGAAGGTGAACCCCGACGGCAGTTTCTCAGGGCGGATTCGGGCGGGCGCCGGGGACAAGCTTAAAATTACCATTATGACCTCTACGGACAATAAGAAGAGAATAAAGAAGAAGGTCCCCCCTCAGTTGTTCAGTTCACCTTCTCCTCGCACGAAGGATACCCCCGCCTACGCGCGGACGGAGTCCCTCCCGCAGTTCCCTGACCCGACACCTGAGATAATCATCCGTTATAAAGGAGCGCCAGGAAAGGGTGCATCCGGGGCAACCGGTCCCCCCATGAACCCCGATGCAGAGGTGTCAGATAGCGGCGTACTTCCCCCTGATTGATATCCGTATATAGTCAGGTATGTCAACAAGGGTCATTATGTCCCATGTATAGCTGTGGGAAAGCGGATCATGAGCAATAATGTCCCATCCTACAGTTTTTTTCAATTGATTTACAGGAACCACTCATGCCATATTACCTTCATCAACAACATGTTACAATTAAAAGTTAAATTATCAATCACGGTGGCATGATTCTTGCTACTATAGAGGTCAGCTTAGGTCCATTTACTAGGTCCTGATGTCTTAAGGAGGATAAGATGGGAAAAGTCATTGGAATAGATCTTGGCACCACAAATTCATGCGTGGCGGTCATGCAGGGTGGTGAGCCGGTGGTGATCCCAAATGCCGAGGGCAATCGGGTGACGCCCTCCGTGGTCGCGATAACAAAGACCGGTGAGCGTCTCGTCGGCCAGACGGCGAAGCGCCAGGCAATAACGAACTACGATAATACCATTTATTCGATCAAACGGTTCATGGGCAGGAAGTACGACGAGGTGAGCTCCGAAATCAAGATTGTGCCCTTCAAGGTGGTAAAGGCGAGCAATGGAGACGCCAATGTGAAGGCGGCAGACAAGGTCTTCTCTCCCCCTGAGGTTTCTTCCATGATCCTCCAGAAGATGAAAAGCGATGCCGAATCATACCTCGGGGAAAAGGTCACGCAGGCGGTCATTACCGTGCCCGCATACTTCAACGACAGTCAGCGCCAGGCCACGAAGGATGCGGGGCGGATCGCCGGCCTTGAGGTATTGAGAATTATCAATGAGCCGACCGCGGCGTCGCTCGCGTACGGCCTGGACAGGAAAAAGGATGAACGCATCGCCGTGTACGATCTCGGCGGCGGAACCTTCGACGTCTCCATATTGGAAATCGGCGATGGCGTATTCGAGGTGAAAGCGACCAACGGCGATACGCACCTCGGCGGCGATGATTTTGATCAGAGAATTGTGGACTGGATTGCCGAGGAATTCAAACGCGAGCAGGGGATCGATCTCCGCAAGGACAAGATGGCCCTCCAGCGCCTGAAGGAAGCAGCCGAAAAGGCAAAGTGCGAGCTCTCATCGGTCACTGAAACCGAAATTAATCTTCCCTTCATCACCGCTGACGCCTCCGGGCCGAAGCATCTCGTGCTCAAGCTCACCCGATCAAAGCTCGAGCAGCTCGTGGCGGACCTCATCGAGCGGACCATAGGTCCCTGCCAGAGGGCGATCGAGGACTCGGGCGTACCCGTGGGAAAATTTGACGAGGTTGTCCTGGTCGGCGGGCAAACCCGCATGCCGAAGGTGCAGGAGACCGTGAAGAAGCTCTTCGGGAAGGAGCCGCATAAGGGGGTCAATCCCGATGAGGTGGTCGCCGTCGGGGCAGCGATACAGGCGGGCGTGCTCAAGGGAGAGGTGAGGGACGTGCTGTTGCTCGATGTCACGCCGCTCTCGCTCGGCATCGAAACGCTCGGCGGGGTGACGACAAAATTGATCGAGAGGAATACCACCATACCCACAAAGAAGAGCGAGATCTTCAGCACGGCTGCCGATAGCCAGACGAGCGTGGATATCCGCGTCCTCCAGGGGGAGCGGGAGATGGCAGCGGATAACAAACTCATAGGCAATTTTCAGCTCGTGGGCATCCCCCCGGCGCCGCGCGGCATTCCCCAGATCGAGGTTACCTTCGATATAGACGCCAATGGCATCCTGCACGTCTCCGCGAAGGATCTCGGAACGGGCAAGGAGCAATCAATCAAGATCACCGCTTCGAGCGGCTTGAATGAGGCAGAAATCCAGCGGATGGTGAAGGACGCCGATCTGCACGCGGGTGAGGACAAGCAGCGGCGCGAAAAGATAGAAACCAAGAACAGGGCTGAGGCTGCTGTCTACGAGGCTGAAAAACTCCTTAAGGAGCACGCAGCAAAGATATCGCCCGATCAGCAGCAGAAGCTCAGGGCGGCCATGGAACGCGTAAAGGATGCGGTGAAGCACGACAACGTCGAAGAGATAAAAGCGGCATCGGAGGATCTCACGCAGAGCTGGCATGCGGTTTCCGCGGAAATGTACGCTCAGGCGAGAGACAAAACGCAGGCCGGTCCCCATGCGGGACCGCAGGGCGGAGGCCAGGAGGAGCCGCCGCGTGGGAAGCCCGAGGATGTGATCGACGCCGATTATGAAGTCGTCGATGATGACAAGAAAGGAAATGACAAATAACAAATGACAAATACCAAATGACAAAATGCTACATGTATTTGTCATTTGTGCTTTTACATTTGTCATTATTTTGACATTTGTGCTTTGTCATTTGTCATTATTTTGACATTTGTGCTTTGTCATTTGTCATTTGCTGAAGGGGGTGATGTGAAGCTATCGCAGTTTTGCTTGTATGATCCGTAAATAAATTATGTAGACGCGAGCGCATGACGGTGAATTTAATTGATACGAAAGGAGTTATCTGATGAAGATTAAGCCACTAAGTGATAGGATATTGGTGCTGCGCATCGAGGAGGCTGAGGCGAAAAAGGGAGGCATTATCATTCCCGACACTGCCAAGGAGAAGCCGATGCAGGCCAAGATTATCGAGGTAGGCCCAGGGAAAAGGGGCGAAGACGGTACGGTGATCCCCATGGAGGTGAAGAAGGGCGATACGGTGCTTATCGGAAAATACGCCGGCACGGACGTCACGGTGCATGATAAGGAATACCTCATCATGCGTGAAGAAGATGTGCTGGCGATCATAGAGTAGGGGGAGACGGGATGCGCGCAGCATCCCCGGGGTAACAGTGAAACAGAAAGGAGTTAACCATGTCAGCAAAACAACTTTTATTCGGCGCTGATGCGAGACAGGCGATACTCAACGGCGTCACAAAGCTGAGCAAGGCCGTCAAGGTCACGCTTGGCCCCGCAGGTCGTAACGTAATCCTGGACAAGAAGTTTGGATCGCCGACGATCACCAAGGATGGGGTCACGGTTGCCAAAGAGATCGAACTCGAGGAACCGTATGAGAATATGGGTGCCCAGATGGTGAGAGAGGTAGCCTCAAAGACCTCTGAGGACGCCGGCGACGGCACGACCACGGCAACGGTGCTCGCTGAGTCCATATACCGCGAGGGTTTGAAGAACGTGACCGCGGGTATCAACCCCATGGAGCTCAAGCGCGGTATTGACAAGGCCGTTGAGATTGTGGTGAAAGAGCTCGCGAAGATGAGCAAATCGGTCAAGGACAGGAAAGAGATATCCCAGGTCGCCACGATTTCCGCGAACTGCGACTCGACAATAGGAGACATCATCGCTGACGCGATGGAGAAGGTCGGGAAGGACGGCACGATCACCGTTGAGGAAGCCAAGAGCATTGACACCACGCTCAAGGTGGTTGAAGGGATGCAGTTTGATAAGGGCTACATCTCGCCATACTTCATGACCGATGCGGAGACAATGGACGCGGTGCTTGAGGACTGCTATATCCTCATCCATGAAAAGAAGATTTCAAACCTCAAGGATCTCCTCCCCTTGCTCGAAAAGATTGCGAAGACCGGCAGACCCCTCCTCGTCATCGCTGAGGATGTCGAGGGGGAAGCGCTCGCGACGCTCGTGGTAAACAAGATCCGCGGGACGCTCGCCTGCTGCGCGGTCAAGGCGCCCGGATTCGGCGACCGGCGGAAGGCCATGCTCGAGGACATCGGAATCCTCACGGGGGGCAAGTGCATTTCCGAGGACCTGGGGATCAAGCTGGAGAATCTACAGATCTCCGATCTCGGGCGCGCCAAGAGGGTGACGGTGGATAAAGAGGACACCACCATCGTAGAGGGCGGGGGCAAGGCGTCTGACATCCAGGGCCGCATCAACCAGATCCGCGTGCAGATTGACGAGACGACGTCAGATTATGACCGTGAGAAGCTCCAGGAACGGCTCGCGAAGCTCGCCGGTGGAGTCGCCGTGATCAATGTCGGCGCTGCGACAGAGACCGAGATGAAGGAGCGGAAGGCGCGCGTTGAGGATGCCCTCCATGCGACCCGTGCGGCGGTTGAAGAGGGAATCGTCACCGGCGGGGGAGTGGCGCTGCTGCGCTGTGCCCCGCTGCTCGAGAAGCTGAAACTCAATGAGGAGCAGCAGGTGGGTGTGGCAATCGTGAAGCGCGCACTGGAAGAGCCGCTGCGGCAGCTCGTGAATAACGCGGGTGCCGAGGGCTCGGTTGTCGTCCAGGAGGTCAAGAAGCACGAGGGCGGCTTTGGCTACAACGTCGCAGATAATGAGTACGAGGATCTGCTCAAGAGCGGGATCATCGATCCTACCAAGGTAGCCCGCACTGCGCTGCAGAACGCGGCGAGCATCGCCGGCCTTCTGCTCACCACGGAGGCGCTCGTGACCGAGATTCCGGAGAAGGAGAAACCGGCTCCGGGAATGCCTCCGGGCGGCGGCATGGGCGGGATGTATTAAACATCCCGTAGTGAAAGAAAATCCTGGGGGAGGCGAAACGCTCCCCCAGGATTTAACCTTTTGCGGCAGAGCGGACTCTAACCAACAAGTTAGCTTCGCAACTTATTTGTGTGCACCTGATCCTTCGACTGAGTTTATACTGAGCCTCGCCGAAGTGCTCAGGACAAGTTTCCTCTGATTAACCTGATTTTTTGTAGCGCACCCTTTAGGGTGGGAGTATAAATCAGGTCAATCAGGTGCTCATCTCAAACGTTATTGAAATTCCGAGGCAGGAACTCATGGAAAGCAGCCATAATGTTTTCACCACGGAGCGCGCGGAGGCTCACGGAGAAACGGATTAAGGTTTTGCCGCGGATGAACGCGGATGAGGTAATGTTCCACATATTGAGGCACGGAGGGCACGGAGATTGTTACCACAGCAACAACAGTTTCTCCTTCTAGAAACGAGAAACTGTCTGTTTTATCTGTGTGTATCTGCGTGCATCCTGTTTCGCAACACGTATCTGTGTTCATCTGTGCGTATTCATAGTACGCCGTTTGTTATATATCAGTCTTCTTAGAACGTGCAGCGTGAGATATAATTGGCGCCATGAAAGATTCTCACGATGTTGAGAGAGGGGAGGTGCGGAGGAATGGAGAACCGCGATAGGGAATTCATGGAGGCCCTCAGTAAGACCGGGAATAGCTCCCTCCTTGTCAATGTGATTGCGACGCGGGTAAGGCAACTGTTCCGGGGAGCGAGGCCCCTGCTGGAAAAAACGGATGGACTCGCTGTCATTGATATCGCACTCAAGGAATTCAATGAGGGCAGGATCGGTTACCGTTCACGACACGAAGCGTGAGGATCGCATAATGAGGATTGGCAGGGAAGGGGCGGTAATCCCTCAGAAGGTGTGAAAAAATCAGCATTAGCGTCGTCATTGCGAGGACGCCGACCCCGGTTTTCACCGGGGGAGGCGGACGTGGCAATCTCAACTGCTTGCATGACAAGAGATTG
>Ga0315288_10003705_pt1 | contig 19510 bp, 13 predicted proteins | sample YL17G11_20_MG_FD_203454 | JGI IMG/M metagenome (GOLD analysis project Ga0315288, IMG submission 203454) | Sediment microbial communities from Yellowstone Lake, YNP, Wyoming, USA - YL17G11_20 | ecosystem: Environmental > Aquatic > Freshwater > Lake > Sediment | place: USA: Wyoming | collected... | reverse complement strand
ATCTTCCGATTCAATGACATAGTTCTATACCCGCTACCTGCTTATGTTGACCTTATTAAAATGATTCACATTTCAATTCCCTACTCACTAACGATTAGTTATTATCTTCAATATCAAAATCTTAATAAAGGCTCTATAGCTTGTCTATGGCCCAGAAGTCCTACACTTGGGCATCAAGGATTTCCGGCTGTAGCCCAGAAGTACTAAAGAAAGGAAAATCCTAAATCCCAAGCACCAAATCCTAAACAAAAGAAAGGAAGATTTAATTCGTCTCATCCAAATACCAATGCTCAAAACGTTTAGGATTTTGAGTTTCGATATTTGGATTTGTTTAGAGCTTAGAAATTAGGATTTAGAATTTCCTGTGATCGTGAAGGAGGGGATTCCTTCACGCCCCGAAGTTCGAGAGGTCAACCAAGAGCGAGGCTGGGCACTACATCCAGGCCATAGCCGCTTGTCTCGCCCGCTTGCAAATCATAATAGCCGCAGGCAGCCACCATAGCAGCATTATCAGTACATAAATGGGGAGGGGGGATAAGAACCGGCACCGGCGAGTTGGCCAAGAACTGTTGGCTTAGCATCCTATTAGCTGCCACTCCACCGCTCAGTAGAATTTGCTCCACCTTCAATTGCCTAGCAGCCTCAATTGTTTTGACAACTAACACATCAGCTACAGCCAATTGGAAACTTGCTGCGGCATCAGCCACTGAGACCTCTCCCTTGTGAACAAGATGCCACAAGGCGGTTTTCAGGCCACTGAAGCTGAAATCATGGCTTCCCTTGAGCCAGGCTCGGGGAAGTGGCAAGCAAGGGATTCCAGAGCGACTTGCCTGTTCAATAGCCGGGCCCCCAGGATAGCCCAAGCCCAGGATTCTAGCGGCTTTATCAAAGGCTTCGCCAGCAGCGTCATCACGTGTCCGCCCTAGCTTCTCAAATTGCCCGTGCCCCCTCATCAATACCAAATCGCTATGTCCACCGGAGACAACGAGGCAAAGGCAGGGGAATTTCACTCCACAATTCACCCTCTCCGTTCCCTCTCCCTTCAAGGGAGAGGATTCAGGTGAGGGTGCAAGCCAATTAGCATAGATATGTGCCTCAAGATGATTAACCCCGATAAGAGGTAATTTTTTGGCTAAAGCAATTGCCTTAGCCACGTTAACGCCGACCAACAGCGAGCCGGCCAGACCCGGGCCAAAGGTCACAGCAATGCCGTCGATGTCCTGCCAGGAGACTCCGGCCATCGCCTGGCTGATAACCGGGATAATAGTGAGGAGATGCTGCCTGGAGGCAACTTCGGGGACTACGCCGCCATAGCGAGCATGAATATCTATTTGTGAAGCGACAACATTAGCGATAATCCGGCTGCCGTCCTCCACCACGGCAGCCGCAGTCTCATCACAGGAGGTTTCAATACCCAGGATTTTCATGTCAAGCTAACCTCACACCAGCACTCATAACTACCCTTTCGCCTCTTACCTTAGGAGAGGAAATCGGGGGAAGACTTACCTATTATCGCGGTGGAGCTTCGTCCTGTATTTATGCTGGTATTCTAATGGAGAAGAAGAGCCTAAGCAAGCAATAAGGGGTTGCGACGCTTTGTCCAGTATGCTAACGTAGCTTTGTATTTCAGGTGTTTTGAGCATGACCTCTATTATTCTCGCTGGTGGCAAAAGTTCTAGGCTTGGTCGGAACAAGGCTCTACAAGTTATCGGAGGTAAGAGCCTTATCCAATGGGTAGTTGACCACCTGGCTACCCTTAGCGCAGAGATTATCATAGCGACTGCCCGCGGGGAGGCAATTCCCTGCTCCTCGACTGCAAGGATAAGAACGGTAGCCGATACTCATCCGGGCAAAGGCCCGCTGGCCGGCATCTACTCCGGCTTGGTAGCCTCATCCAGTTCGCGGGCTATCGTCGTTGGCTGCGACACACCATTTTTGAGCGTTAGCTTGCTTCAGTATATGACTCAAATCTGTTCCACATGTGATCTTGTCATTCCTCGGATAGAAGACAAGGTAGAGCCCCTTTGTGCAGTCTATTCCAAGGATTGCGTGGCTCCCATCCGCGAACTGCTAGAGCAAAATGAACTAAAGATCATCGAACTGTTTCGTATGGTGAAGGTGAGATACATCGAAGAGGACGAGATAGACAGCTTTGATCCCGAGCACTTAAGCTTCTTCAATATAAACAGCGAGGCCGATTTGGAGAGGGCAAGGAGACTGGCAACCGACAAAGGATGGCTGTCAAGTGGAAGCTAAAGTCATTTATGAGCCCGGACGGCAGCTGCCTGAGCCTGATGACTCTCTCGGGCTGGCTTATGAGCATCCTCTTTCAAGGGACTGGGACCGAGCTTCTTAATTTCCGAGATGAAATCGGTGACCACCTGAGCAAATCTCTGCCCCTCGGCAGCGGAAACCCACTCCAGCTTCAGCCGTTCCGGCTCGATTCCCAACTGAGGCAGAAGCTTTTTGAGAAGCAAAATCCTCCTCAACGTTTTGTAGTTCCCCTCCAGGTAGTGACAATCCCTGGGGTGACATCCCCCTATGAAAACACCGTCAGCTCCTTTTTGAAAGGCTTCCAGAACATACACGGGAGCCACCGCCCCTGAACACATCAGCCTTATCATTCTCAAATTGGGAGGATATTGGAACCGGCTTATCCCAGCAAGGTCAGCACCGGCATAGGCACACCAGTTGCAGCAGAAGCCAACAATTCTGGGCTCAAAGTTGTCCATCATCATACTCCTGTCAAAGCAGCGTCAAGCATTACCGAGATTTCTTTTCTGGTAAATCCTCGCTGCTGAACAGCGCCGGAGGGACAGGCGGCACAACAAGTGCCACAGCCCTTGCAAAGAGCTTCGTTTACAGCAGAAACTCCCTTATCCCGGTTCACAGCTATTGCCCCGTAAGGGCAGAGGACCTCGCACACGCCACAACCACTGCATAGCGCCTCGTCCACGAAAGCGACGATTCCTTCGCCAATTATGGCATCCTTGACCAGTATGGTAGTAGCACGAGAGGCAGCAGCTTTGGCCTGGGCAATGCTTTCCTCAAGAGATTTCGGCGCGTGAGCCAGCCCGCAGACAAAGACCCCATCTGTGGCAAAGTCAACAGGACGTAGTTTGACATGCGCTTCCAGGAAGAAGCCGTCCTGATTCACCGGAACCTTGTATAGCATGGCAAGCTCCCTCACATCCGGTGAAGAGGCCATCGCTACGCTCAGGACAAGGATGTCAGCATCAATAGCTATATCCTCGCCAAGCACCTTATCCTTGACCTGGACCCTGAGCAGAAGCTGACTACCTCTTCTCTCCTGTCTTACTTTAGGTTTATCTTCCAAATCGTAATGCAGGAAGATAATCCCTTTCCGCCTTGCCTCTTCATAATACTCTTCGTAAAATCCGTATGTCCTTATATCCCTGTAGAGAACGTAAATGTTCATCTCAGGTTTCATCTCTTTGAGCTTCAAGGCATTCTTAATTGCCTCGTTGCAGCATACCCTGGAGCAGTAAGGCCGTTCGTCGTTTCGACAACCCACGCACTGAATCATTACCAGATTGTCACAGTTGACGATATCCGGGTTCTTCTTGACTATTTCTTCCTCCAGTTCAAGTTGAGTAAGCACTCTGGGGTCTCTTCCGTAGAGGTATTCATCCGGCTTATACTCTTCAGCTCCCGTGGCAATTATGGTGACACCATGGTCTATCTTTTCTATAACCCTACCTCTATACCTCATTATTTCTGTGGTGAAGTTGCCGACATACCCACGGACGTCCACAATCCAGGTATCTGTATATACTCTAATCTGGGGATGTTCCTGGACTTTCTTAATAAGCTTGCCAAGAAATTGCTGGACGTCATCGCCATCAAGATTGTAATGTATTCTTCTGGCTATCCCACCGAGCACGTTGCTCTTCTCGATAAGATGAACCTCGAATCCCTGTTCCGCTAATGTTAAGGCGCTGGTCATTCCTGCCACCCCTCCTCCAATCACTAATGCCGCACGATTGACCGGAAGAGATAAAGGTTTCAGGGCCTCAATCAGCCTCGCTTTGGCTACCGCCATTTTTATCAGGTCTTTTGCCTTCTCAGTTGCTTTGTCTGGCTCACGCATATGCACCCAGGAGCATTGATCTCGAATATTCGCCATTTCGAAAAGATACGGATTGAGTCCGGCCTTTCTGATTGTCTCCCGGAACAAAGGTTCGTGAGTCCTCGGGGTACAAGATGCCACAACAACCCGATTAAGCTTGTATTCCTCAATTACTTTCTTTATTCTTTCTTGAGTATCTTGAGAACAGGTGAAGAGATTTCTTTCAGCATAGACTACGTTGGGCAAGGTCTTGGCAAATTCAGTGGCATCAGGGACATTTACATACCCGCCGATATTGATTCCGCAGTGGCAGATGAAGACGCCGATTCTTGGCTCTTCTCCCAGCACATCTTTTTCGGGCGGGTATTCTTTCGCCCTGGTCAGAGTATTCCTGGCCGAAGACAGAAAAGCGGAAACCTCACCGGCAGCACCGCTCGCCTGCATCACTGTCTCGGGAATGTCTTTCGGTGCCGAAAAAGCCCCACAGACAAATATTCCGGGTTTGGAAGTCTCCACCGGTGAGAATGGCTTTGTTTGGCAAAATCCGTAAGGATTAAGCTGGATCCCAACCTCCTTAGCAAGTTCAACCAATTCCGGGGAAGACTGGAAACCTACAGAAAGTACCACCATGCTGAATTTCTCGGTCTTTATTGCGCCATCCTCGGTGGTAAATTTGACTACCAGGTCACCCGTGCTATCTACTGCTTCCACGCTGTAAACCTTCGACCTGACGAACCGTACGCCGCTTTCTTCTTTGGCACGTTCGTAATATCTGTCGAAATCTTTGCCGTAAGTCCTGAGGTCCATGAAGAAGATAGTTATATCCAGGGGAACGGTACTGTGCTCCTTGGCAATCATGGCTTCCTTAATGGCATAAGTGCAGCAGACGGAAGAGCAATAAGGTCTGTTATGCTTTGCGTCCCTTGAGCCCACACACTGAATGAAAGCTATTTTCTGTGGAGGAACCCCGTCAGAGAGCCGCTGCAAGACACCCTGGAAGGGGCCAGAAGCACTTAGTATGCGCTCGAATTCGATACTTGTGACCACGTTGGGAAGTCTGCCGTAGCCAAGCTCGTAAAGCTCGCGCGGGTTATAGCATTCATATCCTCCAGCGAAGACAACTGCTCCCACTTTCACTTCCTCAAACGTGTCTTTCATGGAATGGTCAATAGCCTTGGCTTCACATCTGTCAACACATTCCAGACATTGGATGCATCCTGTGACCTGCCCGGCAAGACATCGGCTCGCCTCCTCACATGCTTCCTGTGCCGCGTAACCCAGACTGACTTCTTCAAAACCCTCCCTCTGCTCCAGGGGGATTTCTGCTATTTTATGCTGCGGATGCTCACCAAACCGATTCTTTAATGTCTGGACTTCCTTTGCTGTCAGTTTCTGAGGTTCCACCCTTTCTTCTACCGGCAAAGGCATACCACACACGAATGCATCTATAGAGCGCGCAGCTCGCCTGCCTGCCGCCATTGCATCAACCACGAAGGCCGGACCAGTCACCACATCACCGCCGGCAAAAACACCCTCGATGTTGGTCGCACCGGTACCAGGGTTGACTTCAATAGTCCCACGCTTGGAGACCGAAACGCCCAATTCCTTAACAAAATCTAGTTTCGCCACCTGTCCCAGTGCGGCTATAACAGTATTTACAGGAAGCTGAAATTCGGAGCCTTCAATAGGTACTGGTCGAGGGCGTCCCGAAGTATCGGGAGCGCCAAGCTTCATCTTGATAAGCTCAACTCTAGAGAGTCTTTTATTCCCGACAAAACGGCTGGGAGCGACAAGAAACTCAATCTTGATGCCCTCTGATTCTGCGGCATCAATCTCTTCTACAGATGCTGGCATCTCTGCTCTGGTACGGCGATAGAGGATGGTAACCTCTTCAGCCCCCAGGCGTTTAGCTGTCCGGGCACAGTCAAGTGCTGTGTTCCCACCACCGATGACGGCGACCTTCCGGCCCACTCTTACCTTCTTGCCCAGGTTCGCATTGCGCAAGAACTCAACTCCTTGCAAGACTCCAGGAAGGTCTTCTCCAGGAGCTTTTAGTTCCATCCCCTGATGAGCACCAATACCAACAAAGATAGCGTCGAATTCTTTTCTAAGTTCGCCCAGAGAAATGTGCTTACCTACCTCAACCCCGGTTTTTATCTCAACACCAAGTCTTGTTATGTATTCAATCTCCTTGCGGACAACTTCTTTGGGAAGGCGATATTCGGGTATTCCAACCTGGAGCATACCGCCCGGTTTGGGAAGAGCCTCGAAGATAACTGCTTTATGTCCCTTAAGAGCAAGGTCATGAGCTGCGACCAGTCCTGCTGGCCCTGCTCCTATTATGGCAACGCTCTTTCCGCTGGGTTCGACAGTAGGTATTTCAAGTTTCTCCAGATTGGAATAGTCACTCGCAAATCTCTTCAGCTCCCTTATGGCTACCGGCTCATCAACCTGGCCACGATTGCAAGCTTCTTGACAAGGAGCGTAGCATATTCGTCCGCAAATAGCGGGGAGAGGGTTCGTTGCCCTGATGAGCTTGTAGGCTTCTTCATTCTGCCCTTCAGCTATCAGCTTAACATAACCGGGAACGTTCATATGAAGGGGACAAGCATCACGACAGGCAGCATGGCAAAGGCGCTCCTCCTCCTTATCGATCACGCACTTCTTAGGAACCGCTTGAGGAAAAGGTGTATAGATGGCACGGCGAGGCCCGAGTCCCGTGTTGTATTCGCTCTTCATCACCACGGGACACCACTCGCTACAAACCCCACAGCCAGTGCACTTGTCCCAATCGACATAAGTCGCCTTTCTGTGCAGCTTCACATTAAAGTTTCCTGCCTCACCGGTGATGCTTTCGATCTCCGTGTAAGTACAGAGGGAGACGTTCTGATGCGAGGCAACCTCCACCAGTTTCGGAGAAAGAATGCACATGGAACAATCATTGGTGGGGAAAGTCTTATCGAGCTGGGCCATTACGCCCCCGATAGAAGGCGATTTTTCTACAAGGTAGACGTAATACCCGGATTCAGCAAGGTCTAAAGCCGCTTGAATCCCTCCTACACCCCCACCTACGACAAGAACCGCCCCTATTTTGCCGTTGCCGCTTTGTTTTTCCATCATAATGACACCTTTATGTTACAGTCTCTGCAATGCCTCCTTAGCAAGGTCGGAAGGCTGTGCCTCCACTCCTCGAGAGCGAGAGTCAGCAATCGCATTCACCATTTCATGGCGTAGTTTCTGGCAAAAGACGTCTATTTCCTTTATCTTTTCCACAAAAGATGGTGCAACGTATCCTTCCCTGACCGCCATGCTTCTCAGAGCTTTCATGATATCGGCAAAATCAACATTCTGAGGACAGTGTCCTTGACAGTTATAGCACTGGATGCAGAACCAGATAGTGTCTGAAGAAAGGACTTCTTTCCTCATCCCCAAAAGCACCATACGAATTATCCGGCGGGGATTGAATTTCTGGTCGATATCAGCAACAGGGCAACTTGCAGTGCAGAGGCCACAGGCAAAACAAAGCTTAATATTTTCTCCACCTGGCTCATTGGTAACATCGTACTTGAACTTGGTATCCAGTTCATTCAAAGCTACAGTCATTTTCGCCTCCTTAATTCCCACTCGGGGGAGGAATGCTACAGTAGTCCAGCAGCTCCCAATATGTCGGGGACTTTCTCCTCCCGTCCGATAAACATGATGTGCACTCCGTCACAGATTTTCTCTTCCTTTATTTGCTTTATCATCCGGGCAGTTATTTCTATTCCTTTGGCAACCCCTGTTCCCTTCGGAGCCTGAGCCAACTCGTCAATTAGACGTTGAGGGATAGAAATACCCGGGACATTCTCATTCATGTAGGCAGCCATCTTTGCACCGATAACAGGCACTATGCCGCCAAGGATCTTGACTTTGTCATCTATCTTCCGGACGAATTCCGTAAATCTTTTTAATTCATCAAGTTCATAAACCGCCTGCGTCTGAATGAAGCTCACGCCTGCCTTGAGCTTCTTCTCAACCTTGAGAAGCTGCGGCTCGAGGGGATCCGCTGAAGGAGTGGCTGTCGTTCCAATACAGAAGTCAATGGCTCCATCGAGTTCATTGCCTGCCATGTCTTTCCCGGAGTTCATGGTGTGAACAAGGTGGATTAGCTGCACCGAATCGAGGTCGAACACTTGCTTGGCTTCTTTATGGTCACCAACATCAATGGAATCACCGGTAAGGCAGAGAATGTTATTTACTCCCCGGGAGTAAGCGAAAAGGAGATCTGCTTGAATTGCCAGACGGTTCCTGTCTCGGCAGGTTACTTGAAACACTGGCTCGCCACCATGTTCTTTGATCAAGAGACAAACCCCCAAGGACGGGTAGCGCATCACGGAGCTTTGATTATCAGTCACATTCAGACCATCTACCTTATCCTTGAGAAGCTCAATATGGTCTATCGCCTTTGACACGCTAGAGCCTTTCACTGGCCCCACCTCAGCTGTTACAACGAAGTCCTTTGTTTTGAGAATTTCCCTAAAAGGCTTTGCCATCCTTCACCCCCTTAAGCTTTTGCCGCCTGGACTTTGCCGGGTCGTTTCACGGCCCGATAATTCTTCGGCGCATAGTATTTCCGCATCACATCAAGTCTACCTTGTTTTTCTAGCCTGCGATAAATCAGAACCCAGGCACAATCCTTGTCCGGGTCTATTTCGCATTTTCCCCCCTTTCTTGTACCACCACAGGGGCCATTAAGAAGCCCTTTGGCACAACGAACTATGGGACAAACACCTCCCGTTCGGTCCAGAAAACAATCACCGCAGGCACCACACATTTCCACCCAAAGCCCTTCTTTTTCCGGCATCCCGATAAAGGTAGTGTTAACGCCCGGGAACACCGGCTTATCCTCAAACATTTCAGCCATAGTTTGCACTCCCGACCCGCAGGCCAAAGAGATAACCGCATCAACTTCGGCAACCTTATCCTTAATCTCTGCTACCATTTCCCTTTCGCATTGTCTCTCCACTGTAGCCTCAAGAGCGACAATTTCATTCCCTTCCGCACTTCTAGCTAACCTGAGTTGCGAGGCAAGCATGGCCACCTCTTTCTCTCCGCCGGCCCAACAGACGGTGACGCAGGTGCCACAACCCGCCACAAGCACTTTCCTGTAGGGGGCGATTAATTGCCTGATTTCTTCCATAGGTTTTCGTTCGGCGATTATCATCTTACCTCCCAGACTCTTTCGTTATCTTGGCCATCTCGTTTACTGCTCTGACAAACTTGTGGGGCGCATTGGGGCTGAGGTTGAACATCGCAACACGTCTGCCGTCTACCTTAACCTCTTTCAACAGCATATTGCAGTATTTCACCCTTTCTTTTGCTCTGGTGTTTCCGGTGATGTGATGGCAGGCACCGTCTTCACATCCCATCACCAGCACTGCTGCTGCGCCCTTCTCAAAAGCCTTCAGGATATGAAACACATCCACCTGGCCAGCACAGGGAACCCTAATTATCCGCAAATTCTCCGGGTAATGAAGCCTCAGTTTTCCCGCCAAATCAGCAGCAGGATAGGCAGACTGTTGACAACAAAGAGCTACATTGCGCCCATTCAACGATTTTCCTAGGGCCTCAATCTGGGCCAGAATCTCCTCATCTTTATAACCTTGAAATCTTATCGCCTTAGCCGGACATATAGCGGCGCAAATGCCACAAGCATAGCAGGCGAGGTCTGAAATTCCAGCCACCTCCTTACTATTATCTGCTCGAACTAATTGGATAGCGCCATGCGGACAGACACGAATGCAAGTAAGGCATGCCACGCACTTCTGGGGGTCGGCCTTTACTCTCTCCACCTCCGCCAGAATTTTTCCTGAAGACAAAAGTTCATGGACGCTCATTACAACGCTGGAAATATCGGTCAATACCCGTCCAAGGTCTAGGTCGCCCCGACAACCTCCGATAAAGAATATCCCCTTCCTCTCCGAGCCAACGGGATAGAGATGCACATTCTCATCCTGAAAAAAGCCTCTGGAGTCTTTCCTGATGTTCAGCAGCGAACTCAAGTCTTCAGACTCCTCAACAGGCAGACAAAGCTCCTCACCAACCAGAACGTCACAGGCCAGACTTATATCTTCCCCCAGAAGAACATCTCTCGCCTCGATTTTCACCCGCCCATTCTCTACAGCACTCCTCGGCGGCACTTCGGACTTCAGGAACACCACTCCGCATTCTCTTGCCTCCTGGTAGAGTTTCTCCACCCCTTCGCTATCTACTTTGACGCTCTTGTAAAAGACATAAACCTCGCTGCCCCACTTCTCCTTTGCCTCCAAGGCGTTATGTAGAGTAGCCAGTGTCGAGAAGCGAGAGTTTTCGTCAGAAAAATCGAACATGAAAGCTATGCTTCTGGGTTCTCTTTCCAGACCCGGGTTCCTAAGCATGCTGCAGAACTGTTCCTGCGACACAATGTTCGGACCGGGCTTCATTCCAGAATCCAGAACAAGCTCGGTTCGATACCCTGTGGCAAGAACTATCGCGCCATAGTTGCGGAGAATCTCCTCACCATCTTTTCTTATCGTTACTCGGAAATCTCCCACCTTTCCCTCTACCGCAGACATCTGAGCAGAGGTGAGGACCTCGATGTTCTTATCTCCTTCCACTGTGCTGATCATTGAGCCTGAGTCAAAACCATAAAAGCTCGCCAAGCTTCCAGGCCCACCTCCCAGAACCGTCTCTTTCTCCAATAGGGTCGTCCGCAACCCAACTCGAGAAAGCTGGAGAGCCGCGTTAATTGCCGAGAATCCGCCACCAACTACGAGCACCTCTTTGTTCACGGGCAACTCTTTCTTCTCCACCGGTTGGAGCAGCCGAACCCTGTTTGCCGCCATCTTTACAAGTTCCACAGCCTTCTCGGTGACGTTCCCTTCGTGAGCCCAGGAACACTGCTCCCTGATATTTGCCATAGAAAGTAGATGACCATTCAGCCCTGCTTTCTCCAATACTTCCGCAAAAACATGCTCCGTGAATTCAGGAGAGCAAGCAGCAACAACCACCTTTTCTATATGCTCCTCCCTGATACAGGACGTCATCTTCTCTTTTCCTTCTTCAAGACAAAGGTCGGAAATCAAATTAACACAGGTGACACCGGGGAACTCCGCCAGCTTCTTGACAGCGGCATCAAAATCAATGTTACTGATAGCCCCACCGCAGTTGCAGAGGAAAATGCCTATTTTTGTTTCCATTCAATGTCTTCCTTAATTGCCTTGTCTTCGGCTCGCAGACTCAGCCAGCACTTGTATTGCCTTCGACGCTGCTGCTGTCCCATGCGCGATGGAATCTGGTATATCCCTGGGGCCTTGACAAGTCCCGGCGACGAAAATACCATCAACATTGGTTTCACTAGAACTGAGGGGGCCTTTTGTATCAAAGAATCCGTCGTCAGCCAAATTTATGCCCAGAACCTTGGCTAAATCCCAGGTGTTTCTCCCAGGTGAAATACCCACGGAAAGGACTACAAGGTCGAAAGTATCCCGACAGACCTTGCCTTGAGAGATATCCTCAAATTTTACTTCAAGCTCGCCGGATACAGTCTGCACTATCTCGACTGGCACTCCTCTGACAAATCGTATACTCTCCTTATACTCTTCATAGAATTGGGCAAAACCTTTGCCAGTAGTCTGCAAGTCGATGTAAAAGATGGTCACCTGCGTATCAGGACTTTGATATTTGATAAGCCCGGCAAGTTTCATAGCATATTTGCAGCAGACCTGTGAACAGTACCCATGACTCCTATCCCTGGAGCCAACACATTGAACAAAGGCAATGCTCTTGGGTTCCTTACCATTTGTGGGAAGTCTAAGATAGCCTTCGCGAGTAAAAATCTGCTCCAGGTCCAGACCGGTCAGGACATTAGGATATCTACCGTAACCCAAGGAGCCTTTCTCCCTGGCATCAAAAACATCAAAACCAGTGGCGACAATAACAGCACCAACGGTCAACTCCTGCTCCTTTGGCTTCAGTTCAAATTCGATAGCTCCAGTAGGGCAGCTCTTCTGACAGAGATCGCATCTCTCCCCTTTGGAACGGAGACAAAGCCCTTCATCGAAAACATAGGAAAAAGGCACCGCTTCAGCAAAAGGTGGATAAATCGCCTTGGGATCAGCAGGGCAGACGTCAGTACAAAGACCACAGGCTATGCACCTTTCTTCGTTGACGTACCGAGGCCGTTGAATTATCTCGACATGAAAATCACCCAGTTCGCCACTGAGTTTCTTTATGGTGGAATTGGTTAGGAGCCTGATCTGAGGATGAGTTACCGCTTCTTTGATCTTATCGTAAACTACGCAGGCAGAACACTTGGCACAGATGTCCGTTGCCTTACAACAAAAAGAAGCACTGTGCCCACCGACCACCACCTCCCTCTCTATTAAATAGACGCTTATACCTGCACTAGCTAACTCTAACGCTGCAGCTACCCCTGATATACCCGACCCAACAACCAAAACATTCCTGTTCTCCAAAATCGTTCCTTGAATCCAATAAATCGTGTCATTTTATACCTTTATTATTTCTTTAGCAAACCTTCCACCCTATTCACCAATTCCCGAGCATCGACTGGCTTCTGAAGATAATCCTCTGCCTCCATCATCATCCCCTCCCGCATGGAAAGATGCATTTTCTCTCTGTCTTCAGGGTAAACAGTGAGCATCAACACAGGGATATTAGAGAAGAAATGGTATTTCTCGTCGGTCTTAAGCTCATGGCAAACTTCAAACCCATGCTTACCAGGCATTATCACATCTAGTATGATTAAGTCAGGCCTCTCATCCACCACCTTGCGCAAACCTTCGAATCCGTCATACGCAGATATCACTTTATAGGACTTGGCCTCGAGGATCTTTCTTACCACTGCGTGCACATCAGGATCATCGTCGATGATCAAAATTTTACTCTGTTTTGGCATCCTTTCCTCCTTTAGACAACAGCTTCTCTACCCGCTGGAGCAATACAAAAGGCTCAATCGGTTTTTCTATGTAATCGTCAACGGCAAGTTTGCGCCCAAATTCCAACTCATACCGCCGCTGACTGGCCTCTTCTCTCACTGAACTGATGACAAGGACAGGGATATCAGGATATCCTTTCTTCTGACAACCTTCCAGTTCCCTGACCACAGCAAAGCCATCCATCCCCGGCATTAGCAAATCCAGAAGCATTATGTCCGGTTTCTCTTCCTTTAACTTTTTCAGCGCCTCAAACCCATCACAAGCCTCAATTACCTGATAAGAACGAGACTTCAGCACACTGGCGATTGCCAGCCGCATATCCGGGTCGTCATCCACTATCAAAACTCTGGCCATCTGATCTACTCCGTCTGTTTGGGATTCTTGGGCAAAATAAATGTGAACCTGGTTCCCTTGCCTGTCTCAGGACAGGGACTAGTCGCCGACATTTTACCACCATGACCTTCAATTATCCTCTTGCATATAGGAAGCCCCAGGCCAGCCCCTCTTTTTTCCATATCCAGACCCTTATAGAAACCATCAAATACTTTGGGTAAGTCCTCGGTAGGAATCCCGATTCCTGTGTCTATTACATCAACCCGCAAATGATCCTTTTCGTCTTTTGCTCTAACCATTATTCCGCCAGAGGGACTAAACTTGATAGCATTGGATAACAAGTTTATCATCACTTGCTTGAGTCGATCAGCGTTTCCTAAAACTATGGGAAGCTGCCTGGGTAGTACAACATTCAGCTGCAACCCTTTCTCCACAGCTAAGGGACGCATGGTCTCAGCGCAATCTTCTATCACCTTCGTCAGGGAAACTTCTTCCGTCCTGAATTCTCCGAAATCAACACGGGAGAAATCGATCATGTTACTTATTAAATTGAGCAGGTCAGAAAGTCTCTTACTACTTCTCCGCACTATATTCTTTTGTTCCTCACTCAGCTCTCCAACAAAGCCATCGAGCAAGAGCCGATTGTAGCTTTCCGCTGCAGCCAAGGGGGCCTTCAAGTCATGGAAAATGACAGACAGAATACGCTCCATCGTTTGCTTGGTATGCTGCAGCCTCGAAGCAACTACTTTCACCAGGTTGTTTGCCACTTTATAACCCATCTGAGGGTTCTCATCCAGCAGGGCTTTGAGCTTCTCTCCATCCAGTGCGATGATCTCAGTCTTCTCCAGACACCGACCCGAAGAAGTAAGAATATGAGGTTCCATCAGTGCAGACCAGCAAAAACTGCTGCCTTCGGATAATACATCGATTGTGGCTCTTTCAGCTGCGCTACGGCTTATGGTAAGCTCTGTCTCCAAAGCCACCTTGCCTGATTTGAGAGTCTGAACATAGTTACACTGCGCACCTTCACAAAACATGACTGCCCCTGCTTCATAGAACTGCTCCTGGCAAAGCGGGAGCAGCTTGTCCAGTTCTTCGCCGGTCAAACCCTGGAATATCTCTGAAGACCTTAATGTTTCCTTAATTGAGTTTAATTCGGTTGTTGCGTTCATTGGCCGCTGCACATTATAACCACTTTTGGAGATTATTGCAAAAAATCTAAGACAGAGTAATTCTGCAATGTTGCTCTAAATGTGGCATTCTGGCAAACTGTGCTAAAATTATGCCGGGAGTTCAGAAATGAAGACAAAAAGCAACTTAGCCAGAATATTGGATAGTGGACAATTCGCGGTCACAGCTGAAATCAGCCCTCCTCGAAATACGCAGTTCGATACGATCAGGAAGAATGTCAACCTTATCAAAGGTTATGTCGATGCCTTTAATGTCCCCGATGGACAGGCGGCAGTCGTAGCCATGGCAAGCTGGGCAGTCTGCCTAGTGGGAATAGAGGAGGGGCTCGACGCCATAGTCCATATGACCTGCCGAGATCAAAATCGAATTGCCCTGCAGATGAATATCCTGGCAGTGTCCGCTTTTGGTATTAACAACATGCTCTGTTTATCCGGCGATCCTATTTACTTTGGAAACCATCCCAAGGCAAAGCCCGTCTTTGATGTCGATTCTATCCAGCTTATTAAGATGGTCAAGCAGCTAAGAGATGAAAAGAAATTTGATAATGGAGAGCTCATAGTGGGAACGGAGCCCAGGCTTTTCATAGGAGCAGCCGTAAACCCTTCTGCCCAACCATTAGAGGCGGCGGTAGACCGCCTCAAGGACAAGGTTGATGCTGGGGCAGATTTTGTCCAGACCCAGCCCATATATAACATCGAGGGATTCAACAAATGGATGGAACTGGTCCGAGAAAAAGGATTGCATAGGCAGGTCAAAATCATTGCTGGCATTACTCCTCTAATGTCCCTAGCAGCAGCAAGGTATATGAAGACGAAAGTCCCGAATATGGATATTCCCGATAGGATTATTGAACGCCTTAGAAATGTCCGTAATAAAGAGGAAGCGGCAGAGGAAGGGATAAAGCTTGCCGTGGAAGCAATAAATGAATTAAAGCAAACCGAAGGAGTGGGTGGCGTCCATATTATGACTCTGCAGCGTGAGGAACTTATTCCCAAAATCTGCAGCGCAGCCAATCTTTATCCTCGCCCTTAAGCGCTGGCAAGGGACGAAGAATTCGGAACTTCAGTTCACCACAATGTTATTTCCTACAAGGCTGTTATAGCTTCTCCACTTTAACTGCTGCAACCTTGAACTCGGGAATTTTGGCCACCGGGTCGAGCTTGGGATTGGTGAGGATATTAGCAGCACTTTCGGCGAAATGAAAAGTCATGAACACCACTCCGGGGGGCACGGCCTCAGTTATTTTGGCTTTGGCAATGACTTCACCGCGCCGGGAGCTGACCTTAACCTTGTCGCCTTGAGCTATCCCAATTTGCGAAGCATCTTTGGGGCTGATTTCCACCACACCTTCAGGCTCTATGATGTTAAGCCCAATCACCTTACGGGTCATCGTCCCTGTGTGGTAGTGATATAGACTGCGCCCTGTGGTGAGAATCAAAGGATAGCTTGCATCCGGCATCTCCCCCGGCGGAACATATTTCAGCGGGATAAAGCGGCCTTTCCCCCTAACACAAGTATTCGTGTGCAATATTGGTGTGCCGGGATGGTCGTCAACAGGACAAGGCCACTGGAGTCCCCCATTCTCTAACCTCTGGTAGCTTATGCCGCCGTAACTAGGAGTAAGTTTACAGATTTCTTCCATCATGTCAGAGGGGTGGTTGTAGTCAAAGCCTTTAGCCCCCAACCTCTGGGCTATCTGGCAAACAATCCACCAATCAGGTCTAGAATTGCCGATTGGCTCAATAACTTTTCTTACTCGTTGCACCCGGCGCTCAGTGTTAGTGAAGGTGCCGTCTTTCTCAGCGAAACTTGTCGCCGGCAAGACAACGTGGGCAAACTTTGCTGTCTCAGAAAGGAATATGTCCTGAACAACAAAAAACTCCAGTCGCGCCAACGCCTTCTCGACATGTTGAACATCAGGGTCGCTCAATGCCGGGTTCTCACCCATCAGATACAGCGCATTTATGTCTTTACGATAAGCGGCTTCCACCATTTCAACCAAAGTCAGCCCTGGAGAAGGAGGCAAAGAACACCCCCAGGCAGCCTCAAACTTCCCCCTGATAACTGGATCACTTACTGCCTGATAGCCAGGATAGACATTAGGAAGCGCTCCCATATCACAAGCGCCCTGCACATTGTTTTGCCCTCTGAGTGGATTGACCCCACTTGATGGCTTGCCTATGTTCCCGGTAAGCAAGGCCAGATTGGCAGTAGCCAGCACATTGTCGGTGCCATGAGAATGCTGAGTAATGCCCATAGAATAGATGATACTGGCAGGATTATTGCCAGCAAACATGCAAGCAGCTTCTATTATCTTGTCTTTCGACACCTTGGTAACCTGCTCGACAAAATCAAGGTCAAAATCCTTTAATGATTCCCTGAAAGCATCAAAGTTTTCACACCTATCCTTGACAAAAACCGAGTCAAGTAGTTTCTCTTCCACTATAACCCGCATCATTCCCATAAGCAGGGCAACATCTGTGCCAGGACTATGCCGAAGCCAAAGGCTAGCAAAGCGACAGAGGTCTATCTCCATGGGATTGGCTACAATGAGCTTGCCGCCGCTTTTTACTGCCCTTATTATCTCAAGCCCAATCACAGGGTGGGCTTCTGTGGTATTGGTGCCAATAGCCAGAATACAGGCGGCGTTGCCAATTTCGCTGATGGAATTAGTCATAGCTCCACTGCCAAAGCTTTGCGCCAGGCCAGCTACAGTGGGGGCATGACACAGCCGGGCACAGTGGTCAACATTGTTAGTGCCCAACGCTGCCCGCGCGAACTTCTGTATGACATAGTTCTCTTCATTGACGCACTTGGCTGAGGCGATGACGCCTATCTCACGCGGCGCATAACCTTTCAATTTACTTGCCACCAAGTCTAGTGCTTCGTCCCAGGATGCTTCTTTCAACGCCCCATTTCTTCTTATCAAAGGAGTGGTCAACCTTTCAGGGTGATGGACAAACTCGGCAATGCCAAACCGTCCTTTGACGCATGCTTGCCCATGATTAGCCGGGCCATCCGGATCAGGTTTCGACGCTATTATCCTTTCATTCTTCAGCTCCAGTCTGAGCTGACAGCCAACGCCGCAATATGGGCAAATTGTGGTAACTACACGGTCAGGCTTGGCAATTCCCCGGGTACTCAAATCAGTAAGGGCATTTGTGGGACAGGAATCGACACAGGCACCGCAGAATTTACATCCAACCTCGCGAAGTGTTCGCCCTCCGAGAGGCGCGATAGCGTGGCACTGGAGACAGCGTTGAGCTTCAGCAACTGCTGTCTCCCAATCCATTCCCTGCTCCACTTCGGCAAGACTACTAACGCGTTTCTGCGGGGCAAGGTAAGAAGTAGTAGCTAATTTCTCTCCCGTAGGTATGTCCTCCGACCACGCCATAGCTTCTTCAGCAGGAACAAGATGCTCGGTGATATCTGCTTTGCCCCCAAGATAACGATCAATTGACTGAGCCGCCTTCCTTCCCGCAGCGATAGCATTGATGACTAAAGCTGGCCCGCTCTCACAATCGCCACCAGCGAAGACGCCCTCTCGGCTCGTGATTAGGTCTTCGCTGGCCTTCACTACGTTTCCCCGTCCTACTTCAACCCTAAAGCCACTAGGAACATCTGGTTGCTCGCCGATGGCAGCAATCAAGGTATCAAGCTCAGCAATAAACTCGCTTCCTTTCATAGGAACAGGGCGGCGCCTGCCACTCGAATCGGGTTCTCCCAGCTCCATACGGATCAACTCTAACTTCAGGTCGCCGTTCTCCTTGAAAACTTTGGAAGGAGCGACGAGAAAGATGACTTCAACCCCTTCCTCCAGCGCTTGCTCTACCTCCTCCGATTGGGCTGGCATTTCGCTCTTCGTTCTCCGGTAGAAGATGGTCACCCTCTTAGCGCCAAGCCGCAAAGCAGCGCGTGCAGAATCTATGGCAACGTTCCCTCCACCAATCACTCCCACCCTATCTCCTACCTTCACTTTCTCTCCGAGATTAAACCGGCGGAGGAATCCTACACACCCGATTACCCCGGGCACATCTTCACCCTCAACCCCCAGCTTCATTTCCTTGTGAGCACCAATGGCAAGAAAGATTGCCCGGTATCCTTGTTCAAAAAGAGAATCCAATGACTCGACACGAGTATTCAGTCTGATTTCCACGCCCCCCTTCTCAATCTCTTGAATCTCACCGCCAAGTATATCTCTGGGGAGGCGGTATTCAGGAATTCCCACTCTCATCATTCCACCCGGCTCGGGAAGAGCCTCAAATATGGTTACCTTGTGTCCCAGCTTGGCCAGATAGTAAGCGCAGGTGAGCCCCGCTGGCCCTGCACCCACTACTGCCACGCTTTTGCCTGTTGGCGGGAGATGCTTCGCCTGCTTTTTCCAGCTCTCATCGCCATTATCAGCAGCAAAGCGCTTGAGCATCCTTATATGCAGCGTTTTGTCCACATCTAGGCCACGCCGGCATTCCTCCTGACAAGGAGCAGCACATACTCTACCCAATACAGAAGGAAAGGGAACCTTTTCCCTTATCACGGCCAAGGCCGTGCTTGGTCTCCCTTTGGCAATAAGACGAATATAACGGGGAACGTCTATACCAGCGGGGCAAGCTTTGTGACAGGGAAAGGCAATCTCAATTACACTATTGCACCTTATCTCATCACAGACCCGAAGACAGCGATGGCACAGAATACAAAAACTAGAATTACGAACAAAGAAGGGATTGTCCTCTAAAGGAGGTAAAGATCTAGGAACGTGAACAGGTATCTCACTTAAACCGACATAGTCGATTGCTTCCTGAAGTTCGCATTCCTTTTTTTCAAAGCAGATATCCGTGGGCTGTCTAGCTAGGATGGCAAGTAATTTCTTTTGCCGGAGCTCTCGTACCTGTGGCGTCTTCGTTCTAACCACCATGCCCTC
>Ga0315288_10003703_pt1 | contig 19530 bp, 12 predicted proteins | sample YL17G11_20_MG_FD_203454 | JGI IMG/M metagenome (GOLD analysis project Ga0315288, IMG submission 203454) | Sediment microbial communities from Yellowstone Lake, YNP, Wyoming, USA - YL17G11_20 | ecosystem: Environmental > Aquatic > Freshwater > Lake > Sediment | place: USA: Wyoming | collected... | reverse complement strand
TGGATGAACCGCTTTCGTCGTATCCTGACACGGTGGGAAAAGAAACCTGAGAATTACTTGGGTCTGCTCCATCTTGTTTGTGCCATAATCACGTTCCGTTGTTCTGGATTATTCGGATAGGCTCTTACTGTCACAGATAATACCATCAGGAAACTACGGCTATGTCTGCCGCCGCAGTGTGCCATGAATTTCGACAGAACATAGTTAAAAATAGTAGTGCAAAAGACAACGACTACAAACCACGGGTTGAGCCAAGCGTAGAAGGTATAGCTGGCAACAAGGAGGAAGACCTTCCGCAAAAGATGGGAATTTCGCGGTATTAGATGATAGCATAGAAGAACAACCGGCAGGAAATAGAAAACAAATATGTGTGAAACGAAGCTCATTTTACGGCTATTTTCTTACCTTGTTTGTCCACACCGCCCAGTAGATGGGTCCCTTGTATTCTCCGAAATGCTTGTTGATGATTCCGCCCATGAAGTAGTCGTCGATAGGCACTTCTAATGCCAACCTATGCACCTGCCCGGTCCTGAAACTCTCGAGGTTTCCACCTATGCCCTTAACTTGCCTGTCTGCTGCTTCACTTCTCGGCTTAAATGGATTGTAATGCCCGACGTAAATCATTTCTGTATCTACCTGACCTCGATGCACCTTGAGGACTTTGTATTTCAAGACCGTAGCATAGTTATACAGTTCTCGCTTGAAGATCGCACCGTCAGGTATCTCCATCAGTCGAGCTGTCACCTCAATATTGCCCATAGTTGTCACATTTGGGTCTTCGCCTGTTGCTGTTGTCGGTTCAGACTTTTTGGTACATGACGAGCAAATCAAACCCGTCGATACAATTATCACCAGCAGAATGGTCGTAAAGTATAGTTTGCCCATCACTTAAGCCCTTTTACTCTCCACCCGCTTTCATATCAAAGCCAGACCTTGGGGTCGCAATCACGTCACTGTAGGTCCAGTGTGGCTCCCAGCCCCATGACAGGTCCAGTAATGGCCCACTTCGAGCGCTTGGGTATTTTTTATGCAGCGATTCACTGTGCCCACCTACCATAGGCGTATCCTTCCATCGTATAATGGCCATCTTGGTGCGCGAATTGTCCACCTTGCCGAGGTCTTCCTCACTCCTGGTGAACAGTATGTACTTGCCGTCGGGTGAGACGCAGCCACCGTAAATATGACGTCCTTCCTCAGCATAGAGTAATCGCTTTTCCTGTCCGTTACCGTTGGCCACCCACAATTGTGCCCAGTCTGGTGCATTGGGAACAATTCCCCGCGTATAGATAATACGCTGTGAATCGGGCAACCAGTCTGGAGTACAGTTGTAGCGGTCCGTCTCACTTACAGCGTTGATCTGGCCTATATCGGCGTTCAGACGCCCAATTGCCCATGCTACTCCCAAGCCATTAGCAGTACCTACAAACCACTTGCCATCCGGCGACCAGATAAGCTGTTGAACTATTCCCTGGCGTGGTATCTCCCGTAAAATCCGCTGGCTCAATAGGTCGATGATCCGAATTCCCTTCTTGTCCAGACACGCTATCTGGTTGCTATCCGGTCCCCATGAGGCCCAGTGAAAGTCGTCTTTGCAAACTATGGCATCGCTGCCGTCGGAGTTGGCAATGACCAGTTCATACGTAGCGTAGGTGTTATTGTCTATCTGCTCTATACCGGGCAGGCGGAAATATAGTAACTTTCTCCCATCAGGTGAGAAACGTGCTCCTGCCTCGTTGTATTTAGGCGCATTGGTTATCTGTCGTCGGTCGGAACCGTCGGGACGCATAAGAAAAAGGTCCCAGTTGCCTTTGTCAGCCACACCGCTGAAGACAATCCAGCCCTTATCGTGCACTTCGGCAGCCAACTTTTTTATCTCTTTGTCTCTATCACCCAGTTGAATACCGGTTGTAGCGTTTGGAGTCTTCTCGTTTTTGGCCTGGCAGAGCGGTCTATCGATATCAATCTCTGTGAATGTCCAGCACGGTTCCCAGCCAACCGGCAGCACCAGTAAAGGACCACTTTTTGCTTCCGGGTGCGATGATCGCAACTCGCTGCTTTCTCCTCCAATAATGGGCGCTTCCGCTAAACGCATCAGGGCCATTGGGGCCCCGGTGTTACCTGTGTCACCATTTTCCTGCATGTTACCGGTAAATACCACATATTTACCATCTGGCGAGACGTTACCGCCATAAACGTGCCGTCCTTCCTCGCCATAGACCAGCCAACGTGCCTTTCCTTCAGCGTCAGCCATCCATAGCTGCGTCCATCCGTATCCGTTATTTGCCTTCTGCCCCTCCGGTCGATTAGAGAATATAAGATGATTACTGTCCGGAAACCAATCGGGCGTGCAGCAGTCCACTTGGCTTACTGCATTTGCTGCCCCCGTTACTACGTCTATGCGAGCGACACTCCAGCCGGTGCCGAAGGAATTAGCCACACCACTTAGCCATCTCCCATCCGGTGACAAAGTTAATTGTTGAAAGAAACCTTTCCGTTCCAGTCTGCTGATTACTTGTCGGCTCGTGATGTCAACGAAAAAGATTTCCTTAATTGAAAGGCATACGAGTTGTTTGCCATCCGGGCTCCAACTTGCCCAGGGATACTGGCCGTTCTCGCCGAAAACTTCTGTGCTCGTCCCGTCACTATTGGCAAAGACAAGCCGACCCTGCGTTCCATAGTGGTTGCCGTCTATTTGTTCTTCTCTCGCTAATCGTCGATAAAGTAGTGTTCGACCATCACGGGAGAACTGTGGTGCCGCCTCATTGTATTGAGTTGTATTGGTGATATTGTGCAGACTGGACCCATCCGGCCGGCATAAAAACAAGTCCCAATCGCCCTTGTCCGAACGGGCGCAGAACACAATCCAGCCCTTGTGACACACCTCTTCGGACAGATGTCTTACTGCTTCATCTTCACTTATAGACCCAGGAGAACTTTGTTTCTGTCCATTGGCCAAGACAGCGACCAGCATCATACCTGACACAACATGGTAAGCTGCACACCTGAGCCTCATCTTACTCACCTCGCAAAGAGTATGAATCTCATTTACAATACTATTTTGTGACAGCCCTACTCATTTCAGCTTCGCCGCTCGATTGACCAGAATCTGACACCATAGGGGTCCAGCGGAACTGTGAGGCGGGCTTTGTTGCGCTCCAGCTCAACCGGACTCTCGGATATGAGTCGGGAGTTTTCGTCATTGCCGGTTGTTGCGGCATCCAGAACAATTGGCCTCGCCAGAAGATTACCGGGCGGATTAGCCAAGACTAAATTGACTTGTACGGATGACGGTGAGAAATTCCAGATAAGCACGTTATACAATTGCAACTTCTCGTCCCAGCTTGCCAGTCCATGAACCGTTTCGGTATCCGAACTCAGATGCAAACGCTCGCCCGTTAGACGAGACAACAATTTGAACGTGAAGTAGGTTGGACGTACTGTGTTTTGGTAGTCAAACAGACCATCATATTGTGGTCTGCGATTCCACCACTTGTACATAAACGCTGTCCCACCGGGTGACATAAACTTCGCAAAGGATTCGAACGAAACATGATAATCTCGAATATGATAGTAGCAAGAGTAGTTCAGTCCGGCCTCCTTCATTTGCCAAATGGTCTCCGCAACGAAACACGGCTGAAAGCGTGGGTCCTTCGGGGGATTGGATAAATCCATATTCCATTCATCGAGAACAGTCTCTGCCTTGATATCAGGGTGTTTCTTTAAAAGGTCTATTGCATAATTGACCGTCCCGCGAATCTGCGCTGGGCTGCTGCTGTAAATGTGCCAGGAGATAAAATGCAGAGGCACTTTTTCTTTTCCACAGAAATCGAGCAGAGCAGGCAGAATAGGCGAACGTACACTTGCCAATGCCGGTCCTCCAACGCGCGCCTCAGGATCTGCCCGCAGAATGGCCTCGACAGTGTGCTTATAATAACGAGTGTAGCTCTCAGGCCGAAACCGATAAGGGCAACCCCCATCTTCACCAATGTCAGGTTCGTTAGAGATTTCCCAATACCGAATTCCAGCACCGCGCTGCTTGTAGCGACGGACAAGTTCAAAAATTAGCTTTTCCCATTGGTCGTAATCGTTTGGCTCAACGATGTCCTGATTTATTACAGGGAAGAGCACACGCGGTTTGAAGCAGATACACATAAGGGGCTTTGCGTCCGTCTTGAGGATTGTTTCCACCGAGCGGTCCAATGTATCAAAGTGATATCGACCACGCTCAGGCAATAAGTCAAAATACTCCTGAATAAATAGACGAATAAGTCTTGGCCGCAAGGCACGAATCTCAGCGATGCGGTCCTGCCACATAGGCTCGTCCGACAGCCCTCCCTGGCCAAGTGCCATGCGGTCAATCTCAAGAGGCCCTAATCTATTTTCTGGAAACACCGTTACTTGCACTGCTTTCTCCTGAGAACAGGCAACTAATGGCAATAAAAGGATGATTGCTGAAGGCAAAACAAGAATCTTCATAAGTTTATCCTCGGATCAATACTGGGCTATAATAGTATAATGACTTTGAAGGGGTTTCTCAATCACTATCCATTCCTTCTGGGTATCGAAGTCAGTCCAGCTCGCTCCATTGACTGTTACTGATTGTATCAGTTTGCCCTGAGGGTGACGGAATCGAACAAGAAGTCGTCTTGGAGTTTGCCTCCTGGGCATATCAATCTGTGCGACCAAACCGCCGGCGGCAGCCTTGCTATCAACGGTCAGAGACATCTGACCGTAATATGTTGGTGCCCGTTCGACTTCGATTTTGTTCCCATCCTCCAACCACTTTCGTGGAGTAGCCTGTAGCAACAGTAGCGAGTCATCATCAAGCTCGTGAATGAGCATATACCGATACAGCTCAAACCAGGCGCCATCCGTGCTGGGCGGGCCAAAGTACTGTCCCCAGGTCCAGCGATGCTCCACAGGTTCAAGTACCGAGTGGCTAAATGCGCAGGCCATGTAGCTATAGAAGGCCCTTATCACGGCCTTGGGATCGTCTTTTAACAGATATGCTGTTGCCTGGGGATTGTACACAGGCTCATTGGCCATACCCCAGCCTTTCAGGTAGAGATTATCCTCGTGGTCATTGAGAAGATAGCTGGCCAAAGTACCATCGGCGGGCAGAGCCTTGAGTCGTAATAGGTGCGTTGCACCCGTGTCCACATCCGTGGGATACCACTGCTCGAACAATCGCCCCGGTTTTGTGGCCTCGCACGGCACATAGGGTATCCACGTATGGTCCCGCAGTTGTACAAGAGGTGAACGCATAGTTGCAGCCCTAAAGGCACGTTCAACAGACCGGCGAAAGCTCCCAGCAGCTTCTATGCACTCCTTTGCACGGGGGTGGCCAGTTTGTTGAAGGGCTTTGCCGAGATCCTCAAGTGCAGCATACACGTATGCCTGGTTGAACGCCCAGATTCCTTCACCGCTTCCATCATTTAGCGGCGCACGAACAAGCCCACAGACCGGTCCGGGATGTTCGGACGATTGGCGAATCTGGTTCAGACACCAGTCAAGTGCCTTGAGTGTATATGGCAACAACCGGTCGAATGCATCCTGGTCACCAGACAGCAGATAGTTCTTCGCTATCGCGTAAATCATCGATGGTGTATAAACGCCCCAGTTTGCATAGCCGCCCACGTGACCATTTTGTTCCTGATTGCCGAGGTACATCGTGAGCATCTCCTCCGTTGCGATATCATAATATCCTCGCAGGCCGTAAATCATGTAGTCCACATAAACCGCCTGGTTAACCGGCCAGGGTGTCCCGTGTTGAGCGTAGGCAAAGTTTGAATACGGCAGGTCAATCTTCAACCCTTCTTCTGGGCCACCATGGCGGCGTGGCAGGCGCAATGCGTGCCAAAGATTGGCACGAAACAGGTCGTTAACAACCTTCTCGGACACCCGGAATTGAGCACCGCGGGCCAAATAATCGGCCCAAAACTTCAATGTGGCTTCGCGAGAGCCGGCGTAGTCCAACTTTACGAGGTCATCTACATCCTGAGACGGTACCATAGGTGATGGAAGTTTAACTACAAATTCTTGACTTGTGTTTTTGGAAAGGTCAAATGTTAGCAATGTCTCGATGTTCTTCCAACTTGTGTTCTTATTCTCGTCCAACAGTTTGGGCTCATCTTCTGCGGCATAAGTATTGACCTTCAAACCAGAACCCTCAACCATAAAAAGAACCCGGTGCGTGACATTCTCCTCGAACAAAAAAGTATCGTCTTTGCTGCGCCATGTTATCTGGGCAGCAGCAGTGGACGGGAATTCTCGGCGGTGATGCATCTTTATAGAAACCATTATGGGTTGGTCCTGCAGGTTAGTGACTTTGACTTTTTGCAGCAACACCATAGCAATGTCTCCTCGCCTTCGCTGAGGTGGTTCATCCAAAGGATATGTAAACTGCTCTACTTCATAGCGTAAGCCATCTCGCTCAATAGTCGTAGTGATGATAGGCAGACCATTTTCGAGCCGCTGCCCTTTCCACGGTTCTTGAATCCCTTTAGATAACTCGCCGAAATCAAACCAGAATCGAAAGCGGTCAGAGTTGCCATAGTCGTTCCAGACTCCAGCCCCGCGGTCAATGCCGAACTTGTAAAGCGCACTATCCCACGTCAAGCAAACGATGTGGCCGGGTACAGGCTGGGCAGGATGCATATACGTTGGACTGCCCATATCTTCCCAGCGTGTGGTGTATTGGTCGTAAGTTGCCTCGGCATCTTGGTGGATCTGGTCCAGAATACATTTGCCTCTGTAGGCCTCAAGCTGCTTCTGATGTTCTGAAAAAGAAAACGGAATATCACCTACAGCTAGGTAAACATCAAGCGAGGGCACCCAGAAAGCCTTCTTCTGAAGCAACTGGTCACACGTAACACTAAAGCCTTTTGTTCCCGCGATATCCATCTGCACCGTCAGCTTACGTGAATCGAGCCGATAGGCCGGGTCCTGCTTCAGCCTGATTGCTGTATCCGGGTCGCTCTGCGCGATTAAATCGGCCCAGATACGGTGCAGATTTTCGATAGTATTTACTTGTCTCGGAGCATACCGAAGGGTAAGTTCAACACCATCTATATCACCGTTACCTGCGTGCGTTTCGAATATCCCGTCTTTGACACTATCGTCGGTTTCTAAGCCGAAACCTTTGATGTTTACAATCGCTACTTCATTGGTCAATAACTGTATGTGGAAAGATGTAGTTTCACGTGATGTATGGCCCCAGGAAACCATGACCTTCAACTCGGCTTGAGAGTCAACTGTCGGCAGAGCAGAAGCTGCGACTACGACCTGAAAAAGAGCGAACAGGGCTATCTGTGTCATGGCAACACCTTTCTATCAACAGAGGTCATCGCTCAGCCTGTCTATAATTGCTATAAATGATATTAGCACGCGCACGGCTCTACCATTATAGGCAGCAAAGCAAATTTGTCAAAAATCAAGGCTGTCAGTCTGCATAGACCTTGACAAAAACAGAAGAATCCCAAGAATTATGTACAGAGTATAATTGTCGGCAAAGCCAGGAAGAGGCATTGCTTAGGAACTCTGAAAGGATAAAGAAGCGTATGATGAAAGCTTGCCGTCTTATAAGTGCCTCAGGAGACCAACCATAGAAGTTTTCTGGTTGTGCTACTTACTAATCTGGCAAACATAAATCCTGCTATTTTCAATAACTCTGTCCGTTTGTGCAGAAACATCCTGCACATACCTTGTTACCATTTGTAAATCCGCATGGCCAAGAAGCAACCGGATATATAATCCTGTTGCACTCACAACGTCAATAGTATGTTCAATCCGTTAGCCACCTTCCACATCGGTCCGCCAAGAATTCCAAAGTCTGACGTATTTATTATGATAAATAACGTCGTTTGATTATTTTGCGAAATATATTCCCAAACGTTGTATATTCGAGCATACGAAACCTTAAATACTTCTATCTCGTTCTCATTTCAAAATGACACCAAAAGAAGAACATACCGAAGAAGAATGTAAGTGCCTTAACAACCTCGAAGAGATCTGCGAAAACACCCGTGCTATCCACCGGGTCGTCAACAGAATCTTAGATCATTTGCATGAGTATGCAAGTGACGACGACGACAACCACACCGATTACGACCCCGACAGCATTTCCTGGCGAGACCTCGACAACGGGGATGATATGTATATGTAGTCGAAACATTTTTATAGTCACGCAGTCTTATCTTTTCATGAATCAAGAGCAGCGGTTAGTAACACAATTGGCGCAACTTAAAAATATCCTCGAGGACGCAAAGGCTATTCTGGAATGGCATAAACTGAAGGTCTTTGAGAAAAACTCAAATCCATCATTAAAGGTATTTTTACAGGATGATACCTTTCAGCAGCTCACAGACAAGCAGGGAGCCTTTCAGATGCTTTGGGCAAGAACGAATACGCTTTTGAAGGATAGGACAATAAAACTTAGCCAGGACAAGAGGATCGAATTCCAAAAAGAGCTTAATAAACTATCGCTGCAGTTTTATTACCTCGGCAGCGATGTGAGGATATACTGATATTTGTAAAAATGGGATTATTTGACTTTTTTATCAGGAGAAAGCTTAGAACAGCTAAAAGAAGAAGGTCAAAAGGCTGCGGCATTACTGTAAAGCAACAGATTGCCGGCATCAAAGGTCAGGTTGATTCAATAAATAGTGTTCTGCAAAAACATGAAAAGGATATTGATGAAAATTCAGCCCTCTTAAAAGAGCACAGTCAAAAACTCACAAATCTTGAGGATATCCTGACCAATCAGCCGATGGGTCTGTTGCTAAGACAGACCAGTCCGACACAGCGACCAGACTGGACGGCCAAACCAGTCCAACCGAATGGGATTCACAGTTGTAAATTCGATATCAATAAGTTCAGCAACCAGGAAAAAAGGATTCTCTCGGTATTTTTTGAGCATCAGGATATGGCTCTTTCATACAGGGATGTTGGCAGCATGTTAGGCAAATCTGCGAATACCGTAAAGAACCAGATGCACCAGATACTCATAAAGGCTGACTTATTTGAAAGAATCATAGATAATGATATGAGAAACAGATTCAGGCTAAAAGATGGCATAAAAATTGAAAAGTACCTCAACGTAGACCGACTATCCGACCAACCGGTCGGAACCGGACGATTAAGTTAGACATATTGTCGACCAGCTACGCCTAAGTAACCGAATAATCACATGACCACTCAACTATAAAATCTTCAACTCTCTGCCCAAAAACAACAATTATTTATGCTATTGCATCAGGCAGATTCAGATAAAGCATAAGTTGTACAGTGCTCATCAATTCTTACTGAGTTTTTAACCTGTGTTTAGGCACTACACGGGGGTACAAATAAAAGCAAAACAGTGTTTTTTATAACCTATCGACTGTACTTACTGCTGTGTTCTTCAAATCGGTGAACCGAATATCGAATGAAGCTGATACTTTAATCTGTTTTGTAAATTTTCAGCTGTGATTAGACCGGCTTTTGATAGTTTATACGTCCGGGACGGTTTATGCGTAACATAATTTCCAGACGAAAGCTTTATAAAGCCGCAGCACTTTATACGTTCGGTAGGGTTTATGCGTAAGATGGATATCGAAAAATATCTCAAGGATAAGCAGTCAGACCTTGAAAAATCCAAAGCAAGAATTACTAACTCGAATGTCTTTGATTTTAATTATATTCCTGAAAAACCCCTCATGCGTAACGAGATCAAACCTGTAATTGATGCCCTCCTTCGTTACCAACAGACCGAAATTGCAAATAACGTCTTAATCCTCGGTTCCAGAGGTTCCGGTAAGAGTCTGGCAGCCAAATACCTGATGAAGCTGCTATCTTCGCAGAACCAGTTGAAATTTGTTTATGTCAATTGCCGCCACCATAATACCAGCTTCAAGATTCTCGCCCATTTGCTCGGCCTAAGGGCCAGAGGTAGAACCCTCGATGAATTATGGCATCTATTTACAGATGCCAATCCAGATAAGACCGTATTTATCCTTGATGAAATTGACCTTATTAACGACAAAGACAGACACCTGGATATTCTGTACCTCATAAGCAGATCAGATAAAAATGACATGGCCGTTTTATTGAGTAACAATCCTAAATTTACAAATACCCTTGATGAATCCATAATGAGCACACTGCAGCCGGAAATAATTCATTTTTCAAGCTATAATGCCCTTGAAATCGGCCAAATTCTTACAGACCGGGCTAAGACAGGCTTGAAATTTCTGCCAAAAAAAGAAATAAGCCAGATTGCTGCTATGACAGTTAAAAATAGTAACTCAGATGTAAGGATAGCTATAAAAGCATTGCTTCTCTGGGCTATGGAGCCTAAGGTATCGCTGCAGGAGCATTTCGAGAAGGCAAGGCGTGATATTATGATTGAGATTCTAAAAGACTTAAATGACAAGAATCTTTTAATTTTGAAGGCGGCTCTTTCCCAAAAGGATGGTTACGTTAAGGACATTTACCATTCATACCGGCAGATTAGCACCCAATCCGGCGAAGAGCCCTGGAGCTATGTTCACTTCTATTCGAATTTAAGTTATCTGCAGGGTCTTGGTCTGATTATTCTGGTCTCAACAAAGGTTCATCGGACCCACACAAACAGGATACAGATGACATTTGATACAGAGCTTTTTAATTCAATGTGGCAAAAACGGTTTGAGTAATATTTTCTGCTACATCCCAAAACCGTAAAGTATATAAACCCCCATTTCCTTGTATTACCACTATAAAGTTACAAAATAAAATGATGCCGAATAAAACGTATGAACTTAGAAATTTATATTTCCAACAGAGTCAGTACTCTGTCGAGCCAGTGGAATCTGATAAACCATTATTTCTTCAATGGCCTTCAAATGGTTATTTTGAAAGATTACAGCCCGATGCAGATTTGTTACAAAAGGCTCTTAATCCTGAAACTGATTATAAAGACAAGACTGTTTCTGAACAAATATTCGGAAACGAAATAAAGCAGCAGTACATTAGCCTCAAACACATGGCAAATCTGTTTTATGAACGTTGCAAACTTAATAAGCAGCATATCCAGGATATTGACCACAGGCACCTTGAAATCCAGGAGAAAAAATTCGGTGCTGAAATTAACCACACTCCTGAAAACTCTAAGCGTCTTACCAACCTGGAAGGCCAGTTGTTACAGCTGGAGCAATCAAGAAGGGATGAAGAACTTGCATTCTGGAAGGATACTGTAGAACTAAGAGAAAAACTATTCGAGAACTCAGTTGATTACAGGGCAGCTAAACATAGGGAAAGTATCTTTTCTGATGTGGAGTCTGACTATGGCAGATAGCACAGACTCTGTAAATATACGGCAGCTTTGCCTGAGATTAAAACCCATGCTTGGGTCCAAGATGGATAAAGTCTATGAAGCATATATGGCAGAGGATGAAACAGGTAAAGCCCAGATTGAGAATTATCTTCAGCAATTAACAGCTAAATATTTACCAACAAAACTGAGCGAAAGCAGTACCCCTTTACTTCCACCATCAAAAGAGCAAGCTGCCGGAGAGTATTTTCTCGGCAAAGTCCAATATGCAGGAAAAGATTTATGTGATTTTGGTCTGAGGGAGGATGAATGGATCCAGCATATGGCTATCCTGGGCAGAAGCGGTGCAGGTAAGACCAACATTGGTTTTCTGGTACTGAAAGGGCTTAAACAAAAAAATAAGCCATTTCTTGTCTTTGATTGGAAAAGAAATTATCGCGACTTAGTTTCACTGCCCGAATTTAAGGATGTTGAAGTTTATACTGTCGGCAGGAACATTGCCCCGTTTACATTCAATCCTTTAATACCACCGGCTAGTACCAACCCAAAAACCTGGTTAAAAAAGCTGAATGAAGTTATCGCCCATGCTTACTGCCTTGGGAATGGTGTATTGTTTTTGCTCCAGCAGGCTGTTGATGCAGTATATGAGGAAGCAGGAGTATATGACGGCACTGTTGAAAAATGGCCCACATTTAAGGATGTTTTAATTAAAGCAAGGGGCATGGATGCTCGGGGAAGAGAGGCAGGGTGGCTGTCTTCTACATTGAGGGCTTTGGCAACGCTATGTTTTGGTGACATGGATACATTACTTAATACCAATAACAATAAAAGTATCGACCATATTCTTGATAAGAACGTCATTTTAGAACTGGATGCCCTTACACAGTCGGATAAAACATTTTTTGTACAAGCCTGTATGCTATATTTGCATCATAAGCGTATGGCTGAAGAAAGAAGAGAGGATTTTAAACATGCAATTATTATTGAGGAGGCCCATCATGTATTAAGCGATGAGCGAAGGTCCCTTGTAGGAGGCCAATCTGTGATGGATATTATATTCCGTGAGATACGTGAATTCGGTGTGAGCCTTATATTACTGGACCAGCATCCAAGTAAAATATCTCTTTATGCACTTGGAAATACATATTGTACGATCTGCATGAATCTTAAAACCCGAACAGATATAAATGCCGTGGCGCAATGTCTCTTGCTCGATAAGGAAAAAGACATATTGGGTTCACTCGAAGTTGGCCAAGCAGTTGTAAAACTTCAAGGTAGGATTGCACACCCATTTCAAGTTTCGATACCTGAATTTATCATTGAAAAAGGCAGAATCACAGATACTTATGTTAAAAAACATATGCAGGATATTGCTCCAGTTATAGCTGAACAGGATTTTCGTCTGCCAGCCAGTACAGATGGCGATAGCACAATGAGCAAAAAAGCCGACTTGGCTAAAAACCTGGAAATGGCTTTTTTGCGAGATATCAAAGAGTGTCCTGACAGTGGAATAGCGGCCAGATACAAACGACTTAGCTTATCTGTTCGACAGGGCCAGAAATTAAAAGCCCAGGCCTTGCAGCAATCTCTAATCCAGGAAACAATCGAAATCACAAAAACCGGCAGGATTGCCGCCGTTACACTAACCGACAAGGGCATGGTTATAGTATCAGGTTCACAAAGGAGGGAGTTGGGTTGATTTCTATCATAGCGGAACATACCGATTTAATTATTTCCTTTAATGTTGTTGCAACAAAGGCTTATGATTTATTTATCATTATTTATCCAGGCGAATATATAAACAGTAAAAAATAAATAAATAGAAATAGGCCATTTAGATTATTAAAGAGAGTGCGGTTTACGCGTCAAATCGATCGTTTAAGGCTATTGGATTGTTTATTGTCTTTGGTCTAACATACCGCTGGCTATATCAATCGTTCTCGTCTTCTCCCGGCTATTAAGAAAACAAGCCGCCTTATAAACTTTTCCCATCACTTTAAAGTGAATACACAATTATACAACATCAAGGCCTTTAAGGTTCTCGCCACGCATAAACCGCATATATACTTGTGGCAGTCGTTGCCTAATCTCATAAGCGTGTCGAACTCGTGAATTTTGAACCAATTGGCAGAAAGGGCAGTCAACGGATTGAACATACTATTGCCGCTGTGAGCGCAACAGGATTATATATCCTTTGAACTTTATCATAGCTATTGCTAAGTGGCGGTAGGAAACCGATACCACACCGTTACCATGCCAGCAAACAGTTATATTCATCACGAATTTCCCGATTCCTTCAGCGCCCACTGGGTGCGGGCATCTATCGACAAAAGCTGGAAAGCCACCGCATACTTTATATATAATTGAGCTTTGAACAGTAATGAGCCGATTCTACGGGTCGAAAATTGCTGAAACAAATTATTTGCACTATGTATTCACAAGAGAAATAGAATGAACAAGCCTCGTCTGAAGACTATTATCGTTTTGTTGATTGTGTCGGCCTTCATTGGCCTTGCCATTATTTACAAGTGCGCCTGTGGAAAAAGCGACCATTTATTCCAGAAGGCGAGCAGCAACATAGAACAATATGTTCAGGAGGCCAACATCCCCTCAATCTCTGTTGCTGTTGCACAAAACGGGAAAATTATCTGGGAGGAATCCTTTGGCTTGTCAAACGTGGAGGAAAAAATCAAGGCCACACCTCATACAATGTATCATCTGGGCTCTTTGGGAAAGGTCTATACCGCCACGGCGATTATGCTCCTCAAGGAGCGCGGATTCATCGACCTTGACAAGCCGGCAAATGAATATTTAGGTAAAGTAAAGATAGAGGCATACGAAGGTGATGCAAACGATGCGACTATACGGCGGATTCTCAATCATACCTCCGGTCTGCCGTGGATGTGGACCCACTTGTACGAAAATGAAATCGACCGGCGACCTTCGTGGGATGAGGTGATTGGTTATTACGGAAAAATTGTATCTCCTCCCAGAGATAGATTCATCTATTCCAATTTGGGTTTTGGCATTCTCGGGAACATCATCGAGCGCATTTCCGGCAAATCCTACGATGAGTTTATGAAGAGCGAGGTGTTCAGTCCTTTAGCTTTGACCAGGACAATGGTCGATACAGGTCCGTCCAGCGAAGAGGACATTGCTCAAAAATATACACATCAAGGCCGAGTCCCTTACTTTGATATGATTTGCAAGGGCGGCGGGACGGTCTTTGCCAGTGCCCACGACCTGGTCGGCTTCGGGATGTTTCATCTGAAAAACCACCTGGTTAATCAGAAGCCGGTTCTGAGCGACATATCCATAGACCAGATGCAGTCAGCAATCGAATCATGTTCTCCCCAATCTTCTTATAGAATCGGATGGCACATCTCCAGACGGTTCGGATATCACATCGTCGAACACGGCGGGCATGTCCTGGGTGCAAAGGCCGAGTTGAGACTTATACCGTCTAAAAATATCGCCGTTGCAGTCCTCAGCAATGGTGACGAGGCCGATACTTCTAAGATAAACGACTGGATATTTTCTGAGCTTCTCACACGCTATAAATTTCTTTCAGGCCTGCGGAACCTATTTTCCGTCAGAGGACGGATAGGTCATAAAACATTTTCCCCGCCGTCGTCCCTCATCGGCACGTGGAGCGGCGAAATCGTAACCTATGAAAAAAGACATCCTGTGCAGATTACAATAGAAGCTAATGGCAACGCGCAGATGAAATACGTTGAGAAAGACAATCCTGATAATACAGGTGTAGCACCACTGAAAGGGACATCGCCGGCTTTCAACAATAGCATCTTTACGGCCAGCTTCCCGATAGAGATACCCACATCATTCACACAACGGTATCCCCATACGGCTTACATCGACACAAAGCTTCGAGGCACAATACTAAGCGGGTATATCTCTGCGCAGGCTTGGGAGCCACAAATGCCGCATTTCAATGTGCCTTCCTATATCCGCCTTGAAAAAATGAAGAGATAAAATAAAGTACGTGTATCTATCGACAAAAGCTGCAAAGCCACCCCATACTTTATATACAACTGAGCGGTCGAGGGTCTGTTCTGCGTAGGTCATCGAGGGAAAATATCTGAAAATTCTGCAAACAGAAAATGAACAAAAGGATTAGACTCTATTGCGATGCACAATATACCTCTTGTCTGAAGATAACCGCGATACCGGCAATGTGTCGAAATGAGATCCAGCCAGTCAACCCAACAACGAAAGGCTACAATGCAGAGACGTCGCTTCATCAGGAGAGGCTTGATGACCGCGTACAGTCCTGAGTTGAACCCCGTAGAACGGCTTTGGGCGTATTTGAAGAGCCACTATCTGAGCAATCGAATCTATGCTCATTATAAACACCTGTTCAACGAAACGACAAAAGCATGGAATCAACTGACCGAAGAACAATTCAAGTCCATCTGCAACTTTACATCGATACAGCATGAGAATTAATTAGAAACCGTATAAGTTTATGGATAACGGTAACGGTACAATCCAAACCAGCGTTTGCTGCCGGTTTGTGGTGCGACAACACGCAAAAGGCTTTTTTGGCCGAGATTAAGCATCTTCCCTGGCAGCGTTAAGGTCATGACTCCAGAACTGTCAATCAGGATAGTATCCATGGATTTATATTTCAAAATGATTTGACCGCTTTCGTTTTTCCAGAGTCTATCCTTGTCGGTCACACCGAAACTTAATAGCTTTTTGTCATTGAGATACAAATCAAATTGAGCCTCCGGTTCGGTAATCCAGCCTAAGGCGGCGATCCATTTGAATGCATATGGTTTATTGGTGTCTATATCAACAGGAACAGTTTGTGTGAGCCATGCCACCTCAGTTTCCCCGCTGGAAAAACGAGCCACATCCATAGGCAAAGAACCAAGAAATGATGCATAAGAGGATGCGTGATGAAACTGTTTAACGGTTTCGGACCATCCGTTAAGGTTATCAAGTAATTCCGCAGCCTCTTTCCATTTATTCTGTGCCGTTGCCAGATCAATATACCCTTGAGGATTAAAATAGGGGGAACGAACATATTGAATAAATTGATGGAGTAAATATATGGATTCAGGATTATCGGTAAGCAGATTGAGGCCTGAAGCGAGAAGTCTCCCGTTGCCAGCCTTGGCCTGAAATACATGGGCCAAATACCCCTGATTACCATGTCCGACCATTATTTTTTCCACCTCTTTGAATTCGTCGTCACTACATTTGATGGAGCTGTTAATTAAACGGAAGAAAAGGTGATTAAGGTATCCGTCATGAGGGAAGTCGCCGAAGGCCAGGTGGTCGGCTATGGCAGTCCCAGTCTGGGCATTGATGCCCCACCAGCCGAGTTTAAAACCTGGTGTTGGGCCAAAAAGACGCAGCAATATAACCGCTTTACCTTTTTCAAGGGCCTCCAGTGTCGAACCGTCGAGTCGATCAGTCAAGATGATATCTGGGGCATTCGTAATCGATTTATCGAGCTTGGTTAAGCCGGGATATTGGTCAATCAGGGCCTTATAGACATTCTCAGTAGACGCCAATCCCTTTACGAAGTCTCGATCAATTTGGATACGCGGGAACATCCAGATTTCCCAGGAATTGAGAATATCGGTACCTTCGAGGGTGGCGGTAAGCTTGGCGTTGACAGGTTTTTTTATATTTGGAATTTTATAGGAAGTCGAACCGATGTATTTAACATCGCCCACATTGGCCTTAATGTTTTTTATGCTACCGGAACCCAAAATGTCATTCGAGCTTTGCAGGATCCAGGTGAAATCAGCATTAGATAAAGGCGTTTCGTTAAAATGCGAAATCCACCAATCAACTTTAAGCTCATCTCCCTCGGCCAGGATTCTCTGCTCTGCACCAATCGGACGGTTTTCATGCGCCGCTAATAAAACCGTTGGTCGGTTGAATTCCCGTAAATATAGTGGAGTGGTTTTCTTGACATGCCAGAATTGATCCAGCAGACCTTGATCACTAAAGAAGTCCACATCCATCATAGTCCAATAGATATACCCATCACATACCGGATCTAAGCGGGCGCTTTCCAATCCTTCTTTTTGCCAGAGTCTTTGTAAATAGCGTCCGCTGTCAAGAATATCCTCGCCCCATTTGACTGACAGACAGGATTCCTGCAGTTCTTTCAAAAACCGTTGGGCTGGTAAGGGAGGCATTTGAGCACCAAAATATTTCCAAGCTGTGCGCGGGTCGCGGTCTATGGCCAGATTCATGTATTCATGAGCGAAGAAGGGCATGGAGTCATCCATGGTACCGGGGGCCCAGATTGAGACCGGACCGGTGCGGAAGTCGGAGTTATCCGGGGTAGATTGTCCACCATCCTGATGCAAAAACAAACGGGTGGGATCAAGCTGTTTGGCCAGGGCATAAATTTCCTTGTCAATAGGCGAGCCAAGGTGGCCTTCATTACCGGTGCAGTAGGTGGATAAGGAGACATATCGGCGGTAATGAGTGACCAATTCTTTCAGGTCCTCTTTTGGCCTGAACCAGCCTTCGGCGCCGGCTGAAGGTCGGGAACCATAATAAGGCAATTCTGGCTGAACCATAATACCCATCTCATCCGCGGCTTCATAAAATTCTGGTATCTCACAATGGGTGTGATGGCGGACATAATTAAAGCCGAAGGAACGAGCCAGTTTAAGATGCTCTTTATGATAATCCTTCGAAGCGGGAGAACATATGGTCCATGGATATACCCAGTCGTCTCCATAGCCACGAACGAAGTATTTTTGATTATTCAAATAAAAATTGCCATTACGTTTTTCCCATTTGCGGACGCCGAAACGTTCTACCCATCCATCAATCTCCCGGCCGTTAACTCTTAGGGTAATGTCTGCCCGATATAAACCGGGATGTTCCGGAGACCATGAGTAAAATGGATTTAAGAATGCATTCAAAACAACATCTTGAGTTTGACTGCTGTCAAGCGAAATAGTTTTCGTAGCCCGACCGGCAACAATCCCATCAAGTGTTGATATTTGTACCTGCACTTCCGCGGAAGCGTTGGTTGATTTGGTGGAGCGAATTTTAACATTTACGGCGGCGGATTTGTGGTCCAGATCTCCCTCCACATAAGCATAATCAACCAGAATTGGAGGTGTGGCGTCAATCTCGACGCTTCGATATAAACCACCGAAACGATGCAGCCAGCCAAATAGACCCTTGCCGCTGGGTACATCATTACGGGTTTTGACGACGACGATGACTTTGCGATCGGCGGGATTAATAAGGTCGGTAATACGATATTTATAGGTGCCGCAATAACAGGCATCATGGTTTAAAAAAGTGCCATTGACCCAGATCCAACCTTGGGCGTGTACTCCGCCGATTTTAAGCCAGATTTCCTTGTCGCTCCAATGGCCGGGCAATACAACTTCCTTCTTATACCATCCAGTTCCCACATATGACCCGCTCAGCGGTCGATTTACCTGTTCCGGAGTTACTGAAACACTTACACCTACTCCACCGACATATTGAGATTCCCAAGACCCGGGAACCTGAATATCGATTTTATTCGGCAACGCAACTTCTGGACTGAACCATTTTTCTTTGTCCCCTTGATTGTGAGGATCCATGGCAAAATTCCAAGAACCATCCAGGCTTATCGTTTGGCGTAAGGTGGATCGGAGGGCCGGATTGACGATTGCCGGAATCGCTTCACGTGGCTGGGCGTCAACGCTTTGGACAAAGCATAAACATAAGGCAAAGCACTGAGAAAGTATGTACATCAATATACTCCTAAAGCTATATATATTTGCGATCTTTCGAGCGAGTATTATTATAATTATTTATTATTTAATCACAGCCAACTGATCTGCCCCCTTTTGTTGGTCCAATGCCTATGAGAGGATTCCACGCTTTTGACCCGCCCACCATTCTTGGTCAACTCGTAATGAGAATGTTTCGGTTCATATTGCTTTGTTGTATTCCTGAGGCTGAGCCGTAGGCGAAGCCGAGGGAATACAACTTTCGGCGAATTCTTCGGGCGTCAGGTTACCTATGGAGCTATGCGGTCTGTTGCGGTTGTAATCCTGTCGTCACTGTTCAATCTTATCACGAGCATCAGCCAGTGACAAGAACCAATTCTTATTTAAACACTCGGTTCTGAGTTTGCCGTTGAACGATTCAATAAACGCATTATCTGTGGGTTTACCCCGGCGGCTGAAGTCAAACTTCACCTGGTTAAAATAAGCCCACTGATCCATAGCTTTGGAGGT
>Ga0315288_10003702_pt1 | contig 19531 bp, 28 predicted proteins | sample YL17G11_20_MG_FD_203454 | JGI IMG/M metagenome (GOLD analysis project Ga0315288, IMG submission 203454) | Sediment microbial communities from Yellowstone Lake, YNP, Wyoming, USA - YL17G11_20 | ecosystem: Environmental > Aquatic > Freshwater > Lake > Sediment | place: USA: Wyoming | collected... | reverse complement strand
CTTGCCGGTGGTGACATCGGTCACCTCGCTCGGCGTGTAGAAGCGCTCGCGCGCGATGTAGCCCGGCAGCCCCGCGTGATCGGCGAACACGCCGTAGTCGGGGTGCACGTTGCCGTGGCTGCCGTGCGGATCGAACATGCCGTTGCCGTTCACGTCGTCCGCGAGCTGCAGGATGTCGAGTTCGTTGGGGTAGTTCTTGATGCCTGGATCCGCGCTGTGCATGTTGGTCACTCCGCCCGGCGAGCTGCCGAGTCCTGCCAAGGGTCGTCCGTACGCCGCGCCGTACTGCGAGTAGTAGGGGTTGAGGCCGCCGGGGCGCAGATCGACCGGACCCATCCAGCTCGGGCCGGGCAGATCGCCGTCGAAGCGCGTGTTGCCGTACCAGGGGTACGGGGGCTTGAGGCCATCGGTGCGTGCGCTCATCGGTCAGTGCTTCCTGGTGGCAGAGTAGCCAGCGGCTACGACGACGAGCCCGAGCAACCCGATGCCAGCGTACATCATGTACTTGCCGGTGTTCGACGGCGGCTCGACGAGAGCGGCAGCGTCGAGCGGCACATCGAACTGGGCGGTGGGCCCGACGTTGAGCCGGAGCTTCGTTCCCTCGCACCATGGCACCGCCTTCACCTGCGCGTACCAGCTCGGATCTTTCTTCGCCGCCCAGCAGATGCCGTTCACGAGGGGCTTCGGTCCATTGAACGAGGGCCACTTGTCGCAGTAGGTCAGCGTGTCGACCCAGCCCTGATCCAAGCACCCCGGAATCTTTCCGCGCTGGGCGTCGGGGCAGTAGGGCAGGTCGACGAGACCGGCCGCGTTCGCGTTGCCGCACAACGTCGCGAGCTGCGCGGAGGTCATGCCCTTCGGCGGAACGTGGGTGAAGCATGGGCCGAACGCCAGCGCTTGCGCGGCGGTCATGCACGTCGGCTTGTACGCCGCCCTCCCCGTGGTCATCTTGACCGTCCCTGGCCCCATGCCTGGCGCGTTCGGATCGAGCACCGGGAATGCTGGTCCGCCGGAGCTGCCCCCGAACGCGCGGCCGGCGTCGCGGCCGGCGGCAGAAGCTCCGGCAGAGGCTCCACCATCAGTCCCGCTGCCGCTGCCGCCTCCGCCTCCGCCTCCGAATGAGTAGCTGCCCGACCACTCGATGCCCAATCCTCGGTACGCCATCTATCTCATCCTTCGGCCGGGTGTCCCAGCGGGTTCGTCGAGCGACCAGACCTCGTACGTGGTGATTCTGCCGAGCATCTCGCGCTCCTCGGTGCCAGCGACGGGATCGCAGACGATCCACTTCTTCGACTTCGGCTCCTGCACGCGCACGAAGACGTGGCTGTAGTGACCGCGCTCACCGAAGCCGGCGACGATGAACTCGGCGAGGCGGCCAAGCTGCAAGCACATCGTTCCGATCGTGCACGCGATGTCGTCGCAGTCTGCGCGCGCCACGCCGTTCGCCGTGTACTCTTCAACGATTCGCTGCGGGGTGCGTACAAGCTCGACGTGACTCGGGTCTCCGAGGAAAAAAATGTGCGACGCTGCCCAGTTGCGTACCGCCAGGATCTCGCCCTGGTAGTCCTTCGGCCACACGTTACGCACGATCGACTCGACCATCGTACGCACGAGCATCGACTGCTCGCCGCCTGGGCCGTGCGCCGCTGCCACCATCGCCCGCAACGTGTCGGGCGCCCCGGAGAATCCGGAGAGGGTCGTCGGCGGGTTGGGGTTCAGTCCGAGCATGGCGGTGCCAATGCAGGGCACGGACACGCCTCGCTGCCGGTCACTCTACCCGGACGCCGGCCCTAGCTCAAGGGCGGTGTTTTTTCATGCCGTTGGCTGCGGCTGTGCGTTCTGCTGGCTCTTCGCCAGCTTTTTGACGCCGGCCCACAGCTCATCCAAGAACTTCGCGCCGTCACGCCGCGCAATCGCGCTCATGTCGCCGCCGGGCACGGCCATCACGTACTCGACGACCTGCTTGGGCGTGAACTTCTGCACGAGCACGGTGGCCTGTTGCGGGTAGCGGTTGAAGAACTGCTGCGCAAAATCGCCGGCCGTCATGCCGATGTTGATGGCGCCATCGAGATTCGCCATGAAGCCCTGCACAGCGTTGTCGTCGAACACGGCGCCGAAGGGGTTCGGTGGGCCCTGGCGGGGCGGCTGCTCCTGCTGGACGGGCTGCTGGGGAGCCGCCTGCTGGGCGGCCTGCTCCAGAGGCGCCGGAGGCGGGGCAGCGGCCTGTTGCTGGGCCGGCGGCGGCGTGTCCGACTGGAAGCCCATCGGGCTGCTCGGCGCATTGACCGGCGGCCGCGGTTCCTGGCCTGCGGCTGCCCAGGCGACGCCACGGCGGCGTTGCGGCTGCTGGGGTTGCTGCTGAGCGGGCTGCTGCTGTGGCTGCCCCTGGCCAGCCGTGAGCTGCGGGTTCTGCACGAAGCCCTGCCCTGGCCGCTGCTGCGGCGCCTGGCCACGGATGGTCGCCAGCAGGTCGGGCGCCCACTTGTCGATGTTCTGCAGTGCCTGACCTACGCCACCGCCAGCCATCGCCCAGAAGCGCTCGCTGCTGGTCTTCGGCGCGTTGTCCTCCTTGGCGTAACCGAAGGTCGTGGCGATCCTGTCGGCCTTCTCCTTGGCCTTGACCGGGTCGCTCGCCTCCTCGGCCTCGTGACGCGCTTCTTCGAGCTGCTGCTTCGTCTCGTCGACCTTCGAGCGCAGCGTCGTCAGCTCGAAGTCCTTCGTGGTGACGCTCGTGTGCATGCGCGTCTCCAGGTTCTCCTGCTGGGACTTCAGCTCTCGCGCGTGGGCACGGTCCAGATCCTTGATCCGGTCCTCGTAGCGCTCCTTCGTGTCGGCGATGCGCTTGTCGGCGAGGTCTCGCTCCTCCTTGCGCACGCGATCGATCTCGTCCTTCAGGCGCTTCTCGTTCTCGTCGCTCTTTCGCTGCAGATCGTCCATGCGGCGCCGATACTCGCCATCGAGATCGCGATAGCGCTGCTCGGCCGACTTCTGCTCCTCGCTGCGCATGTCCTTGATCGTCCCGAGCGCGTCCGTGTGCGAGCGGCGCAGGCTGTCGAGCTGCGTCTCGTAGGACGTGCGCACCGACGCGATCTGCTGCTCGTAGAACTGCTGCCGGTTGTTGTCGCGCTCGCCGGTGGCACCACCGAGCGCCTTCACCAGCTCGATCGTCGATCCGTCGCTCTTGCCGGTGATCTGCTGCAACTGCTCGCGCGTGGCGCGGTTCGCGGATCGCTCTTCGGCAAGCTGCGCCTCCAGAATGCGCTGGCGCGCGTCCGCGTCGGCGCGAGCGGCGGCGAGCAGATCGCTCTGCGACTTGCCCGTGTAGCTGAGCACTTCCTTGATGCCCATGCCGCCATCGCCCTCGGTGCGCTTGCGCAGGGTGTTCACCTCCTCCTGCTGCATGCGCAGCACGTTGGTGACAAGATCGCTGTTCGTCTTGTGCACCGTGGCCTCGGCGGTGGTCATCGGCTGCTGCATCATCGGCATCTGGGCCGGTGCGAACGGGTTGTACGACTGGGTCATCTCGGCTTTCTCCTTCGCATCCTGATTCGTCTCCATCGCGGGCAGCACCGCGAGGTTCGGCGGCAAGATCGGCACCGTGATCTTGAAGGGCTTGGTGAGCGCCTTGATCACGGGTCCGCCCGTCAAGTCGTCGTGTCGGCCGCGCGGATCGGGACCGAACAGCGTCAGCTCGAACACGCGCCCGCCGAAGTATTGCTGGAACTTGCGCTCGCTGAACGGCTCCTTGATGTCGCCGAGGTAGCCAGCGCAGGCGACGCCGCCGAACGCCTTGGGCTCCGTGCGCTCCACGCGGATGTAGTGCTGCCCGTCGCCGATGGGCCAGCGCGAGTAGATGTCCTGCAGCGTCTTCGGATCGGCGGCGCGCGCGTCGCCCATGTGATCCGGCGGCTTCTCGATCTCGTCGATGAGCCCGATGGTCATGCCATCGCGCTTCTTCGGGTCGGGCTCGATGGCGGGGATGTTGTCGCGGGCGGTGTAGACGTGCAGCACCGCGTCATCGCTGTCCTCGTCCTCTTCGTCGTCGCCCTTGGGCACGTAGGCCGGGTCGCCGTTCGAGAGCGACTTGCGTTCGACGGCCCGCTCCTCGGGGCTCAGCTCGACCCAGCGGTCGGGGTTGACCTTCAGGCGTCGCGCTTCGACCTTCAGGCGCTTCACGGCCTGGGCCTTCGCCATGCTGCGCATGCGCGGCGTCATCTCGACGTAGGCGCTCGGCGGCTCGATGGCGAGGTGAGTGGCCTCTTCGAGAAGCTGATCGGCGCTGAGTTGCTCGCTCACCACTGGCCCTGCGGGTCACGAGCGGACGCCCAGCGGCCAGAGCTGTACGAGCGCGACCAGTGCCCGGTGAAGCTCAACGTGAGAAGCGTGGCGCGCATTGAGCGCGCCTCGACGTAGCCACCGACCGCCTGCATTGCCTGAGACATCATGCCTCGCCGATGCTGCTCGGCGGCAACTCAGGCTTCTCCGGCTCATCGTCCGCCTCGTACTCGCTGACTTCGAGCACCCACTCCAGCTTCTCGTCGATCAGTTCGATCACCTTGCGCATGCCGTCGCGCGCCTCGTCCGTGTGCGCTGCGTTGAGCAGCTCGACGTGCGTGCGCTTGCATACGGCGAGGATGCCGTACAGCTCCTCAGCGTCCTGCTCGGTGAGTCGCGACTCCGTCTCGTCGCCGTCGAGCCGCGCCTCGATGTACTCCATGCAGCCGCCGATCGATTCGATCACTTCGAGGATCAGTGCGCCGTAGCTACCAGAGACCTCTCGGAGCACGCCGGCACTGGCGTGATCGCCGCTCTGCTGCGCGCGCGAGGCGATCTGCTTGAGCCGACGGTTGATGCCTTCGCCCTGCGCATGGAGCGCGCGGAACTCATCGCCCATGCTCTCGTCCTCATCGGCGCCCTCCGCGTCGGTGCCCTCGTGTTCGATCTCTTCCGCGTCGTCGTGCTCTTTGGACATGTCGCTACTCGCCTTCCTTCTTCTCTGACTTCTTGGCATCGAAGATCCCGAAGCCCTCGAACATCGGCAACAGCTCGCGCTCCTTGCCCTGCTTGATCTTCTTGTCGTCGAACGCGGTCATCAGGCTCTCGCTCTGGACGTGTCGCGGCTCGCGCAGATCGCACGCCCACATCGCCAGATCGTCGACGGCCATGAAGGCGCCGGCTGTGTCGCGTCGCGCGGTGCAAAGGCGCAGCATCTTCTGGTTCTCGGGGTTCGCGGAGAACTGCGTCAGCTGGCGCGCGTAGTGCTTGCAGGGCGGACGGATGGGCTCGACCGGGTACTGCTGCGTTTCGACGTAGCCCGCCATCTGAAGTTCGACCTCGACGTACCATTGGCCGCTCGGGTAGCGCTTCACGTCCTTGGGCTCGTGGCGCTGCTCTTCGATGCCGTTCTCGTCTCGTTCCACGAACGCGCTGAAGTCGCCCATGCACACGAGCGTCTCCAGCGAGAGCGCAGGGATGTCGCTCTGCGTGGCGTCGACGACGGGCGCGGGCAGCCCGTCGGCCGCAATGATCTTCTTGATCGGGCCCGGCTTGAACGCGTCGTGCAGCTCGTCGTGCGGCGACCAGTCGTCGTCAGCCTCTTCATCGGGCACGACGCATTCCTCGGGCGGCTCGCCCGGTCCTACCGGATCGTTGGACATGTGGCCCGCATCCTACGCACGCTGAACGGAGCGCGCAACGGGCATGCGCCCTAACCCTCGCGACCGGCTACGCGGAGGTCGAAGCCTGGATGGCTAGCGCAGCTTGCTTGACCTCGGCGGCAGTCTTGCCCGGTGGCTCCGCTGGGATCTGCGCGACGGTCTCGCCGAACTCAGCAACCAGGGCCGTCAGGGCCGGCGGAAGCTCTACCGGCGGCTGATTTTTCTCCGCGCGAACTGCGTTCAGAGCCCGAGCGAGCGACGAACATTCGCGCAAAAGCCAGTCCTGGGCCACGCCCGCCCCGCGGGCGTTCTCGTGATAGAGGCGCCAGGTCTGGTTCTTCTCCTGAACGATGCCGTCGAGCATCGCGAACTGCTCGTCGAAGCGCCGCTCGTAGTTTTTCATGTCGATGATCGCGTGATCGCGCGCGGTGATCGCCGTGGCCGCAACGTCGACGAGCTTCGAGTACTCGCGACGGAGTGCGCGGTAGCGACGGGTGATCGCGAGGGTGAACGCGAAGCTGGTCACCGAGGCGACGATGAGCGGGAGCGCGAGGAGCTGGGCGAGCATCATTCTGGTTTTTCCTTCTGGACGGCCGCTTCGGCGGCGCGGCGTGCGCGCAGGCGCCGCATCGTCTCGCGAGCATGCGCGCGGCGAAACTCGCGGAACACTGGATCGGTCTGGTAGCGCTGCGTGTCAAGCGCTGACTGGCCGCGCCGGCGGCGCCACTCGCGAACGTACGCCGTGTGGCATCGCCCGCAGTGGCCGCGGGCGCCATCGGTCAGTGCGCGGCATGCCGGGTTGCAACAACGCAGTCCACCTTCTGCCACGAACTCACTGTAGAGCCGTTTCAAGTGAGCGTTTCCGATCAGCGTTTCGTGTGAAAAACTCAACCTTGCGCGCTCAGCGCGCCAGCTAGCTCAGCTTTCACCGCTTCCGGCATTCCGTCAACTGCGCGTCGCAGCAGCGCGTCTCCGTCGGCAGGTTCGAGGTATGCCGGCGCTTCGAGCGCTTCGACCAGCGCGCCGTACGCCCGCACCGCGATTTCGCGCCACGCCTCCGGCACGTACCCCGCATCCCGCAGGTCGCCCTCCGTGGCGTACTCCGTGCCCGGCGGCTTCAGGTGCGCCGTGCCGACGACGACCTCGCCCGTGCGGAACCCGACGCGAGCGATCAGCAGCACGTGCTCGGTCGGCAGCTTGCGGTCGAAGGTGATCGGCTTGCTAGCGCTCACCGCTGGCGACCCTTGAGCAGTCGCCGCAGCGCGCCCCCGCGCTCCTTCGGTGCCTCCTGCAGCTGTGGGGCGCGTCCCTCGGCGCGATCGAGGCGCTCGGTGAGCCGCTCGACCAGCTGCACGAGCTTCACGTTCGCCTGCGCGCCCTGGCGGCGCTCTGCTGCCTGGCGCGCCATCGGGTCGTAGTCGCCCATCGCGATCACGCCGGCACCGAAGATGCCGCCCGCCTGCGCGCCGCCCTCGCCGTACACGCCGTCGGGGTCGTTTTCCTCCTGCTCGCGCCAGCGCGTGTACGCCTCGCGGGCGCTCTCGTCGCCGTACATGGCGATGCCACGCTTGTGCGCCTCGTGCGTCTTCGCCAGTTCGTCGGTGTTGCGCGTGGCGAGCTTGTCGTCGGGGTTCTCGCGCTTCTCGCGCTTGCGCTTCACCTCGTCGGCGAGGGCGGCAACCTCCTCGTCGCTGAGCCCGTCTTCTTCGGCTAGCTCGGCTAGCAGGTCGCCTAGCTTGGACATGCGAGTGAAGCTAGCACGCGAGTCATCGCTTCGGCAACCCCAGCGGCCCGAACTCCGGCTGGATCGTGTCCGGGTCCGAGATCCATGCCACGGGCGTCCAACCCGCGCGCTCCGCGCAGATGTCGACGCACAGCACGACGCACACGTCGCAGATCAGCACGCGCGGTCCAGCGATGACCGTCTTGCGCTGCTCGCGGCTCGCCCCGCAGAACGAGCACTCGGTAGGCGTGCCGTCGACCATGCCTAGCTACGCTAGCACGGCTAGCGGCTACTGCACAAGTTGCTGCGCGTCGCGCTCTTCGCGGGCGACCACGCCCTCGATCCACTGCGCCACCGTCTGGTCGCACGCTGCGGCGCAGTTGGTCGCCGCGCAAGCGATGCACACGTCGCAGATGGCGAGCCCCTTCGCGAGCGCCGCGATGCACTCGCGGTCGTCTTCGGGCGCGTCGCAGAACGAGCAGGTGACCGAGGCGGCGTGGCCGCCGATGAGCTTGCCGCTTCCGGCGCCGCTCTCGGGCGTCACAGTGGATCCTCGATCGATTCGTACTCGGCTTCGATCACTGCGGCCATCGGCGCCGTGGCGCGCCGGGGCACATCCTTGACGACGCGCAGTCGCGTCTTGCCGTCGACCTTGTCGGGATCTTCCTCGTACAGCTCGCACGTCCACGCGCTGAACTCGCGACACACGAGCGGGCGGTGCTCGTAGATGCCGCAGCCCTGCGGCGTCAGGTGCGGGCAGCACATCTCGCTCGCCTCGTCGTCCTCGTCCGCCGGGATCACGTTGCCGAACCACGGCACGCGCTTGAACATGCCGACGTGGCCAGTCCACGACTCCTGCGGGTAGCTCTCGATGGTGTCGTCGACGTCGATGCCCGCGGCCTCCATGCGCACCACGTCCTGCGCGGTGACCTCGACGTGATCGAACGCTCGCGCGCAGCATGGCGAGGTGCACGTCACGCACGGCGGTTCGCCGCTCGTCAGCACGCGCTCACGCACGGCACGCACGATGGCTCCAGCGAACTGTCGCGCGGCACCCTTCAGGTAGTCGGGCGCGTCGTCCTCGCCGAGCGCGAAGGTCTCCTCGTAGCTCGCGAAGTTCTCGCCGGTGCCGACGGGCACCGAGAGCGTGACGCTCAGCTCGTTGCTCTCGGCGTCAAGCGTGATCTCGTCGAGGTCAGTGAGCTGCGCTTCGCGGAGATCGAATCCCTTGACGCCGTTCGTCGCGACGGTCGCGTCTGCACCGAGCTGCATCGGCTTGCGCTTGATGTCGCGGCGGATGCGAGAGAGCTTGCTCACGGGCCCAGAATCAACCACGGCGCCGGGGGCGCTGTCCAGCTCCCTGCGTTTCTGGCGCTTTTGCTGCGGGTCGCGCGGGCGGCAGGTCGGTCGACCCCGTCGACTCGGCGCTCACGGTCAGCCACTCGGGCCACCGCTCGTGCGCTGCTTGCACAGCTAGCACACGCGCCTGCATCCAGTGCGGAGCGTCGACCTCGATGGTGCGCTCGGCGGTGATCGTGAACTTCCAACGCTTCATCAGTTACCTCCACCCGTTCGCGTGTGAGCACGTCGAGAACTCGACGCGGCGACAGGTCGAGTGTGATCTCGGTACTGGCTGCGGGCCACGGATGAAGCGCATCATCACTCGTCCTCCGTGAACTTCGCTTCTGCGTTGGCGATCGTCCGCATGACGCGCAGCACCTTCAGCGCGTTCGGCTCGATGCTCCACATAAAAAGACTCCGCGGTGCGACGACGGCGCCCGTCTTCAGCGACACCTCCATCATCGTGTTCGCGATCGGCCACGCGACGTGCACGCGGCCTTCGGCGAGCAAGCAGAACTTCACGCCCTTCACCTGGCCCGTGTCGCCGTTGATGAGCGCCACGAGATCGCCCGCTTCGATGAGCTGCGTCGGCGACCACGGCACATACGGCGCGATCACCACCGGCTGCTTCGGCGGCACGACGTAGGGTTCGAGCTTGGCGTCGCCGAGCGAGTCGGGCGCGAAGAGAGCTAGCTGTCTAGGGTCGGTCATCGGAACGGTACTTCCCTTGGCTCTGCGAGATGACTCCGCGCTGACGGCGCGCGCGGGACGTCGACATTGTGAATGGCCGGCCGTCGGCGAACGTAACGGCGGACATCCGCGCGCGTTGCCATGTGCAAGACCTGCGGCAGTAGAGCGACATGAACAACATCGGGCGAGTCACCGTGGCCACGAGCACATATGCGGACCCGACCTGGAGCGGTGGTGCACGCCGGCGGTCGAGATCGCGTAGCGCAGCAGCACGCCGGCACGCGACAGCGAGCCGTGTCCGTAACGCTGTTCCTGGGTGACGCAGCGCGAGCGACGCCCACGCGAGCCGGGTGACATGTGCATGGCGATCGTCACAGGTTCGATCCGTAGCAGCGGTTCGCGAAGGACGCGCGCGGACCCATGCCGCAGGCTGAGGTGGCGCGGCGTTGGGCGCCAGCGGTCGTGCTCCACGACTGGCGGAACCGATACGGCGATGACCTGCACAGCGCCGCGCCGATGATGAGCATGCGCATCGTCATCCCTGTCGCCCCCGAGCGTCCATGGCGCGCGAGCACCAGCGCGCGTTCGAGAGCGAACGACCGACCCGGTGCGCCAGGCTCGCAACGCTGCTGCGGCGCGCGGCGCACGAGTGCGAGAAACCCTCCTTGTGCGCGAACGACCACGAACGGAAGCAGCGCGTGCTGTACGCAGCGAGCATCAGCATCGTCCGTCCTCGCTTCGAGGTCGCACGAGCACACCGCTCGACGACGCGGAGATCACGCGCGGCGTGGCCCCGCTCGAAACCGAGTACGACGTCCTCACGTGCCACATCGCTCCGCTGTGGGAGCCGTCCGGCCTCGACATTACCTGATCGCGGCGCACCGCCCACGACACTGCGAACATCGTGAAGGTCACGGGTACGACTCCTGCTGGTCGTTCGACATGGACATGTCGACGTGGCGCGAGCTGCTCCACGCGTAGTCCTTCCCGCTGCCCCAGCGGGACTTCGAGCCGTACGCGCCGGACACGGAACCATGCGATCCCGTCGCCGAGCGCCGACCGCCGCGCGTGAGCAGCAGCAGCACGAACATCCGGTGCACGTTCATGGTCACCCGGAGCCTGCTAGCACGGCTAGCTGCCGTCGTCAACATCGTCGCCCTCGTCCCTTCCGTCGCATCAGCGATCCAGATCGTCGTCGAAGTCCGCCCAGTGATCTACGGGTGCGGCATGCGGTGGTGGCTCGTAGGCGTGACCGTCCATGCGCGCGTAGTTGTCGAAGCGCGCGTACTCTTCGGCGAACGCCAGCTTCACCGTTCCGGTGGGTCCGTTGCGCTGCTTCGCGATGATGATCTCCGCCCAGCCCTTCAGCGCCGGGTCGTCCGTGCGGTCGTAGTACGCCGGACGGTGGACGAAGATCACCGCGTCCGCGTCCTGCTCCAGCGCTCCGCTCTCGCGCAGATTGGCGAGCGACGGCCGCTTGTCACTTCCGTGCTCCTCGCTCTTGCGGTTCAGCTGCGACAGCGCGAACACGGGCACGTTGAGTTCTTTCGCGAGCAGCTTCAGTGAGCGCGAGAAGCCGGCGACCTCCTGCTCACGGCTCTGCCCGCGCGCGGGCGAGTGCATCAGCTGGAGGTAGTCCACGAAGACACCGCCGAGGCCGCGCACACCGGCGTGCTTGCCGGCTTCGATCTCCATGCGCAGGCGGCGCACCTTCGCCCGAATGTCCGGCACCGTGATCGTGGCGGTGTCGTCGATGAACAACGGCACCGCCGACATGCGCTGCAGCGAGGCGTCGATCTTGTTCATGCTTGCGCTGTCGAACGAAGCCTCACGGATGCGCTGCAGCGGGATGCGCGCGTCGATGCTAAGCACGCGAGCGGCTAGCTGCGTGGCGGGCATCTCCAGCGAGAAGAACGGGACCGCCAGGCCGTCGCGCGCCTGCGCAAGCGCCATGCACGTCGCGAGCGCGGTCTTTCCCTGCCCTGGTCGGCCACCGATGATGAACAGGTCACCTCCGTGCGCGCCCGTCGTCTGCTTGTCGACGTCGGTGAACCCGGTTGTTGTGCCGCTCAGGCCGCCCGACTGTCGGGCCGCGTCGATCTGTGCGCGCAGCTCCACCGAGACCTCGCCGTACGTGCGAAGCCCACGAGCGTTCACGCTGTGCGCGATCTCCGACAGCTCGCTCTCGAATGCGGCCAGCCAATCCTGCAGGTGCTCGCCGGTGCCCACGCCGCGAGGCGCATAGGCTTCGCCCACGCGCATCTGCGACAGCCGGATCACTCGCCGCGTGCGCCACAGGTCGCGCGTGGTGTGCGCGTGCTCAGCGTAGTTCGATGTCTGCGGCGTCGCGTCCATCAGCTGTGCCAGGTAGGGCGTTCCGCCGACCTGCGCGAGCCTGTCGACCTCGCGCAGACGCTTCGCCACGCTGACGACATCGACCGTCGCGCCACCGTCGACTAGCGCGACCATCGACTCAAAGATGCGCCGGTTCGCGTCAGCGTAGAACGCTTCGCCGTCAGCGAGCACCAAGCGTAGCTCGTCGACTCGCTCCGGCGCGTTGAGGCACGCCGACAGCACGGCACCCTCGGCGTCGAGGTCGTGGGGCGGAACGCCGGTCGTCATCGACTGGCGCGCTGATCTTTTCCGTTGAGACGGAAGGCGAACGGGCACATCGCTGCGAGCCGCGACGCCGCGCGGTCACCGATCGTGGAGCGGTACTTGTCGATGGTGAGATTGCTGGTGACGATCATCGCGCGCTTGTTGCTCCAGCGCTCATTGACGACAATGCCAAGCTGCTCGCGCACCCACTCCGTTGTCTTTTCCGCGCCCAGGTCGTCGAGCACGACGAGGTCACACGCCATGATGCGGTCGAGCCAGTCGCGGCGCTCGTGCATCGGCAAGTCGAACGAGTCGCGCAAGTCGCTTAGGAACTTCGGCACGTACAAGAACATCGCAGTGGACACGCGACGGTTGGCAACGAGGCCGCGCAGGAGCGCGCACGACAAGTGCGTCTTGCCGGTGCCAACGGACGCGCCGTACAGGTGCACACCGGAGCCTCGTGTGTCCTCGTTGCCCCAGGCCTTGGCCCATGCCAGCGCAAGATCACGCACGTCGTTGGCGACCGTGAAGTTGTCGAGCGTAGCGTCGAGCATGCGCTCGGGCACACCGAAGCGCGTCAGACGCTCGCGCAGCACGAACTCTTTCCACTTCGCGCACGGTTGCTCCGCCAAACGCGACTCGTGGTCGTTCCAGATCGCTGTGTGTCCGCGCGCCCAGTCGGTCGCATAGCTGTTCACGCAGGCACCGCCGTGCTTCGGGCAGCGCGCGCACTCGTCCACGCGCTTCGCCGCCGTCTGCAGCTCATGCGCCGTCGTTGTTTCGGCGAGCTTCGCGACGGGCAGCTTTTTGGGCAACAAGCAGCGCGCCGAGTTCGCGTTTACCTCGCTCAACAGCTGCGTCAGTGATGGGGCTTTCGCCCACTCCGTCATCCGCTTCGCTTGCTCCGTCTTCGCCCAGTGACCGAACTCCGTTGCCGCTTGCCCGATCGTCTTCATGCTGCCCTCCGCGTTTCATCGATCCCGGTGGCCCAGCTCCGCGCAGCCAGCCTTCGCTGTGCGCCTTGCGCACGTGATCTCGGAATTTTCCCTGCCAGTTTCGGCGCACCTGGCCGGCCCCTCCGCCGATCGACCAGTACGACAAGAACTCCTCGGCTGACCCGAGGATGACGCTCTGCGCAACGCCAAGTTTCTTGGCAAGCTCCGCGACAGCGGCCGGGTGCGGCTTCCAGTCCAGCGGTATGCGTCGCTCGACCGGCTCGGTTGGTTCCCCCTGCACCCCCTCCGGAGAAGGAATGGGAGAAGGAATGGGAGAGGAGAGGAGGGGGATGGGACGCGCGCGAGGCGCGAGACTCTCGCTCTCCCTCTCGACACTCTCGGGAATATTCTCGAACTCAACAGATTCGCGGTGTTGGTCTGTTTCACTCGCGAGACGCTCGGGAATATTCTCGAATATCTGTTGGTCGCGATTTGGAGGTGGCGGAACCTTTTCCTTGCCCGGCTTGTCGACCTTCTGGTGCTTCAACCAGTTGCGGATCTCGAAGTAGCTCTGCTCGCCGACGACGTACAGGTGGCAGTACCGAATCGCGATCAACCTCGTCATGGCGGTGCGCAACACTCCGATCGGTTGCCCAGGGAAGACGCGCGCGGCCAGCATCTTATCGCTGCCTCGGCCCCTGCCGTGGTCGTCTGCTAGCAGCAGGAGCGCAATCGACAGAACCCTGGCGTCTGACGACGACTCGGCGAGTAGCTCATCGTCGAGCCATTCCGGCTTGACGGAGCGGATGCGGCCGCTCACGTGGACTCCCTCGTGCGGTCGAGTTCGGTCAGCTTCTCGTGGCACGACCCGCAGATCGCTCGCAGCTCCCAGAGTGGCTCATTGCCGGCGTGCCGGTACGTCGTGTGATGAACCTGTGTCGCTTTGGCTTCCAGGCAGGCTTCGCAGATCCCGTTGGCCCGATCAAGCACCCGGCGCCTACGGTTCTGCCAGGCCGGCGTCTTCAGGTAAGCGTCGTACTCCGCCCACCAGATCGCGCTGTGCGCTTCGCGCTCGCGTAGGTAGTCACGGCCCGAAAGTGCGGACAGAAGCACGCCCCAAGCCTCGTTGCTCCGGTACTCAGGCAGCGCGGCCACGTCGACGCCACGCTTGCTGACGACCGCGAAGCGACCGCAGACGCGGCACTGGTTGCCGATGCAGATCGCCCCGTTCGACTGGACGCGTCGGGTCAGCGGCATACTTTTGCACAGGCAGCGGTAGCCGCCGGCCGGGTGCTTTTCGATGTCGCCCGCCCGCAGCAGCTCGTCGCCGCGCTCAGCGGCGGCAGCGTCGTAACGGCTTTCCGAGATCACGCAGCGCTCGACTGGCTGAGCACCTTTGCCGCCTGGCGAATGAGCCGTCGAAGCACGTCGGCCTGTGAGAGTTTCTCGGCGGCGATCAAACGATCCAGCGCCGCACGGTCCTCGTCGTCGAGCATTGTCACTACACGATGCGAGTAGTCGCTAGTATCGGGCGGTACTTCAGCCATGAACGCTTAGTACACTGCGCATGTACACAGCACAAGCGAAATCGTGAAAAGGCGGCCAGCGCCTCCACTTGCGCCGCCGCCCTTCACGTAGAGCCTGAAGATCAGCTCTCGCTGGCCCGCCGCCTCTGCGCCCGCTGCGGCTGAGCAGCCTGCTCCCGGTCGCGCTCGACGGCCTGGACGACCGGGTTCGCCGCGGTGCCGATCAGCGGCTCGGCAGCGTGCGCGCGCTTTTCCTCCAGCTGCTTCTCCACGCGCGCGGCGACCTGCCCGAGCGCGTCGCCGCTCTGCTCCTCTTCGTCACCCACGTCCTCGACCTCCGCGCCCACGCCGAGGTCAGCGAGCAGCGTGCGCGCGTGCGCGCTGGTGTTGCTCGAACCCTGCTGAGCGTGCTCGCGCAGCAGCTGTGTGCCGTCACTGCCATCGCGCGCGATCGTCAGCGCCACGTCGCTGCGCAGCGACATCTGCGAGCACAGGCGGAGCAGCGCGGTCTTGCACCACATCGACGGCGTGTGCGTGCGCCACGGCGAGTCGTCCTTGTCGGTGCCGCCGGCGCTGCGCATGGCGTCCGCGATCTCGTCCGGATCGACGACGCGGAAGCGCCGGTAGTTGTCCCAGACGGCGACGGCGTACGCGTACACGAGCTTGCCGCGCGCGCCGCTCGCCGCCGGCTTGTGCACGGAGATGTTCGGGTTGAGGCCGAGCGTGTACTCGAAGTCGTCGTTCTCGAACACCGGGTACGCGAAGATGTCGAGCAGTCGCGGGTCGCCCTGCTTGGCGAGCTTGATCAGGCCCTTGTAGCCGATCTGGAAGTTCGCGACCTTCTGGTTGTTCGCGTGCTTGCTCCGACGCGGAATGATGTACGCCTCGCCGGTCACCGTCTCCAGCGACAAGCCGAACTGCGCCGCGCGCAGCACCGCGCCGATCACGCTCACCGGCACGCAGTCGAGGATGCCCGGCGACTGCTGGATCGCCATGAGGTACACGCGGAACATGCGCTCCGCGTCCAGGTGCTTCGGCAGCACCTCGGTGATCGCCGGCAGCGCCTTCTCGAACGTCTTCTTGAACGAGAGCTGCTTCTGCTGCAGCGGCGTGAGGTTGCTGTTGTGCTGGCCGTTGTTGCTCTTCTGGATCTGCTGGTTCGCCATGGTGGTGTCCTCTTTCTCTCAGCCGTTGAACTTTTTGTTGAAGCGCAGCACGCGCGACGACGACGCCTTCACGCGATGCGCGCGGCGCTTCTCCGTCACGAACTTGTACACGCCGGCCTTTTTCGGCAGCACGCCGCACGACGCGGCGCCGATCGACGCGATGATCTTGCGGCGGTACTCGTCCTTGCGCTCCTTCGCCGACTTCTCGTCGTCGCTCGCCTTCACGGCAGCGAGGTGCCAGTCGAGCACGACGTCGGGCAGCTGGATGGCAAGCCCATTCTCCATCATCTTGGCGAGCGTCCTGCTCGTGCTCGGGCTGCTGTCGGGATCGGGCGGCACCTCGGCGAGCACGCGGTTCCAGAAGTCGGAGGTCTTCCCGATCAGCGCGCGCTGGAAGCGCTCGTGTGCGACGTAGTCGTACGAGAAGAACGAGTTGCCGCCGATGAGCGCGGCAACGCTGCCGTGCTTCAGCCCCATGACGATCATCTGCTGCTGCAGCTGACACTGATGCTGCGGCGGCGCTTCGTTCTCCCAGTCGTCGGCCTGCGACGCGCCGCCGGTCTTGATCTCCAAGAGGCCGAGCTTGCGGTCGCTCCACTGAAGCGAGTCCGGCGTGGCGAGCAGCCACGGGTACTGGTTGCTGCGCACGAGCCAGCCGCCGCCGTACACCTTGCGCCCGGTCTTGTCGGCGAAGGCTTCGACGACGACGCGCTCCAGTCGGCGGCCCCACTCCATGTAATCGTTGTCGGGCTCGCTCGCTTCGATGGTGCCGACGAGCTTGTGGTAGAGCGCGTACTCGCTCTCGTACGGGTTGCAGCCCATGATGGTCGACGCGCTGCTCGCGCCGAGGCCGGAGTGGCGAGCCTTCAGCCAGCGCTCGCGCTTGCTGCTGTGCACGAGCGCTACGCATGAAAGGCCGCGCACTTCGGGCGGCTGCATGCGCGCGGGCTTGACGTACCGCGTCGTCTGGGGCATCTGTGCGGTCGACCTGCTCATCGTGGTGTCCTCCTCGGTCTGGGTCAGCGTGTCGCTTCGGCTAATCCCCGAGCGGCACGCCCTATTTGCTCCCGCTAGCAGCTTCAGTCAACGCGAGGTCGGACGTTGTTTTGCACCTTGACGCCACTGGCTAGCGCTGCTAGCTAGGCTTGCAGAAGGCACCGATGAAGAATCCGAACGACCCGACGTCGCTGCACATGCAGGCGGTCGAACTGAGCGAGGGGCCCGCCGACACGAGCAAGGAAGCCATCTGTGCCCGCGTCGCCGAGACCGCCGGCGAGATGCTGCAGGTGGCTGTCCGCATTGGGCGCCCCGTGGAGAGCATGGCGGCGGTGCTCGTTGCGCTGAGCGCGCTTCAGCGCCTCACCGAGCTGGAGGGCTTCAACAGCGCCAAGATGTTCGCGGCGGCGGAGGAGATCGCGCTATCGATCAGGTTCGACGTCGAACGCGCGGCGGGGGATGCGTGACCCCCTACCGCATCAGCGCGCTCGTCGACAACCCCTTCGAGTTCCCGTCGTCGGACGCTGCCGATCGCACGCCCGAGGGCGCCCCCTGGCTGCGCTGGGCCAACGTCGGCAACTACGAGGGCTGGTACGCCATCGGCTCGCGCAAGCCGAGCACCGTCTACCTCTCGCGTCCGACGTTCTGGCAGAAGACGTTCTGCATCTGCGCGGCGGTCGGCAATGTCCACATGGAAGCGGTGCACGCGATCGGTCCCGGCATCTTGTCGCTCGGCGCGCTCGGCGTGACGGCGTCGTCGCACTACGCGCCGGCCTTGCTGCACTACTGCCTGGTGGCGAACCCGCAGCGCTACATCGAGGTCATGGCGGAGGTGATGCGGATCTGGGGCGCGCACCCGCGGGCGACGACGGAGACGTCGAGCGGCTGGGCGTTCGCGACGTCGGAGGGTGAGATGCTGAGCGCGAGCGATCTGGTGGTCTACGATGATCAGTTCAAGGATCAGCGGCGCGTCTGGGTCGAGTGCTGCTCGCGCTTGCTGCGCGACGACAGCTTCGACGATGTGCAGGTGGCCTTTTTGCAGGACTTCGCGCCGAAGCTTCTGAGCGCGCAGCTGCGACACGCGCTGCGCTGGCCGACGAACGATCTGCCCGACTCGTGGTCGTGGACGGCGGAGCAGCAGGCGCTGTGGGCCGTCGTGATTGCGTGCGCGTTTGACGACGAGGTGACGACGGCGCAGGTGGCGCTGCAGGCGCGTGGGGCGGCGACGTCGAAGGATGCCGTCACCTGGCTGCGCGAGATGCGCGTTGCGGCCTCGGCGCTCGGCGTCGATGAGCGCTTCGAGCATCGGGTGATCGGCGCGCAGCGAGCAGCGCAGGACATCTTCGAGGTGCAGCTGGGCGTGGGGGTAGCGTGATGCTGGTGCCGCGCTGGCTCACGGTAGTGTCGCTCTGGTTCCAGGGGCTCAGCGCCGGGGTTATGCTGATGCACAGCATCGCGCACCCGTCCGCTTCGCGGTTTCTTCTGTTGCTGCTGATCACGTGCAGCGGATTCCAGGCGGTGGCGATACACACCATGATCGCGGAGAGGCGAGGATGAGGTACGAGTTTACACTCAACGAGGTGCTGCTGATCCTGGCGGAGCGCGTCGTGAAGGAGCACGGGCTGGGATCGATGCAAGTGGCCGACGTGAACATCGTCATGCAGTCAGCTCCTGGTGTCGGCAACGTCGAGCTGCTGAAGCGGGACACGATCGCGTTCAGTCTCGAAGAGGCGCCACCGGAGAAGAAGCCATGATCGACTGCCCGCCGCATGGTTCGGATCCTGGCTACCGGGAGAGCGCTGAGCCGCCGAAGCAGCCAGAGTGGTGCGATGTGCTTTCTGATGGAGAGCTGCGCGCGTTCGTGCCCGCCAGCCAGAACGAGCTAGACAACTGGCGCAGGCACGTCGCCGCGTTTCTGACGAGCAACCGCGTGCCGCCGCAGCGCTCCGCTGTTTCGCAATGGGCCGCCCTAACAGCCGCTGCGCTGATCATCTACGAGCGCCGCCTGCGCGCGCGCATGGAGCCGAAGTGATCGATCCCGAAGCCTACATCGCCGACCTCGTCGCCATCCACCGCGTGCTAGCTCAGCTTGCTCGCGCCTCGCGCCAGCTGCTGCGCGCCATTGAGGCCGACACGCCGGCGCAGAAGAAGACGGCGTGCGAGGACGCGCTCAAGATCATCAACAGTACGTCGCAGCTCGCGTCGCGCTTCAACAAGCACATCGAGGCCGAGAAGCGCATGCTGGAACTCGACGAGGAAGACGTCGAGGTGTTGCGCGAGCGGATGGGCGCGGTGGAGAGCGACGACGAGGGCGAGTGACCTTCCAGCACTACACCAGCGCGCTCCAGGGCGAGATGCAGCTCGTCGACGCGCGCGATCTGGCGCGCTTCACGTCGGACGGGTGGCAGCTCGTCGGCACCGTGCAGGTCGCGCAGGCGGTGCCGCTTGCGCACGTGACGCCGCTGCAGGGCTACAGCAGTGTGATGATCGAGGACAACTCTCACGACCTCGTGGTCTCGGCCGCGCGCCAGCACGGCTACCGCGGCCCCAGCGCCCAGATCACCAGCTACAACGAGCAGCTGGCGGAGCGCACGCTATTCTTGATCTGCAAGCCCGAGAAAAGCCTGCTGGCGGAGCGCAACGAGGCGTGGCGCAAGGCGACGGCGCGCGAGCATGAGGCACTGAAGCGTTGTGGCGAACTCGAAGCGCTGCTGGACGAGGGCCAGAAGGCCAAGCTCATCATCAACGAGGAGGTGGCGGCGGAGACGTTCGAGTTTCGGAAGGAGGCGCCGGTCGCCACCGCGCTCGAAGAGGTAGTCGTGATCGAGCCTGGGGTATGCGAGTGCGGGGCGCCGAAGCCGGCGCACGCGGCGCAGTGCTCCGCGTGCTGGAATCTCCG
>Ga0315288_10003701_pt1 | contig 19532 bp, 20 predicted proteins | sample YL17G11_20_MG_FD_203454 | JGI IMG/M metagenome (GOLD analysis project Ga0315288, IMG submission 203454) | Sediment microbial communities from Yellowstone Lake, YNP, Wyoming, USA - YL17G11_20 | ecosystem: Environmental > Aquatic > Freshwater > Lake > Sediment | place: USA: Wyoming | collected... | reverse complement strand
TCGCAGTCCGTGCCGCCGGCCTTCGCCATGAGCGCTCCGAGGAGAGACTCGTCCGTGATTACGGCAACCTTCGGGCGGACGGCGCGAATCTGCTCCGCGAGCGCGTCAACGCTCTTGCACGCGGCGAGCAAATCAATGCGGCATTCCCCGTCAAGGTCCTGCGCGACCTCGATGGCGTTTCGCCCGATGGAACCGGTCGAACCGAGGAGTGCAATGCTCTTTACCACGTTCCCTCCGCGCCTGAAAATAGACTTGAGGCTTAAGGATGTAGCACAACCGCCCTCGGCTGTGATTTTCACTTCCTCAAGTCTCAAGCCTGATTTTATCACCCCCCGCCCCCACCGTCAAGTACGCGGCGAAATCTCGCCACCAAGACACCAAGACACCAAGAACACCAAATTCCATAACCACAGATTTCACAGATTACGCAGATTTTTTGCCTACCACAAGTAAACCGCCAAGGACGCCAAAAACGCCAAGAAATCATTTGCCACGGATTGCCACAGATAGCCACTGATTTTTTTGCTATAATACTTCATGGTTATAAGTCTTATTCCTTTGGGAAATGGTACCTGCCATGTCTAATCAACCAACGATTACGCTGTTCGATGAGATCGCGCGGACTGACATGAGTTCGCCCGTGTTCACCTATGATTCCCTTAACAAGTCGGAACGTCCTGAATGCAAGGCCATTCGCAGAACGCTCGAATCTTGGTTTGCCGATTTTCCTGAAGAGGAAAAAGCGGAGTTCCGTCGGCGGTTCAATTCTGGCGTTGATCACAATTTCTACTCGGCGTTTTTCGAACTATATCTGCATGAACTTCTGCGAGGTTTAGGCTGCAAAGTGAAAGTGGAACCACCAGTAAATGGAGTTAAGACACATCCCGACTTTCTTGTCGAAGCACCGTCGGGCGACACGTTCTATCTGGAGGCAACCGATGTTATAGACCCCGAAGAACTTACAGGGAACATGGCGCTACAAAAGGTTTTGGACATTTTGAAGAAAATAGAACACCCGAACTTCTTTGTTGAACCAATCGGTAGAATACCGCCATTGCCGCTTCCGGAGAACGATATTCGCAGATTCGTAGAGGAACAACTGGCAAGTTTGGATTATGAGCAAGCGGCAAGAGATTATAAAGAGAAAGGAAAAGCGGGACGCCCCATTCGCGTTTATCGGTGGAAAGATTATTCCCTTACGTTTTGTTTCATACCCAAACTTGGGCAATGCCGTGGCAAAATAACGGGCGTAATTCCTTTACTGCAAATAGGCGATCCTGTTTGTGTCCCTCTGCGCGGAGAGGATGGGCCTATTACACAAAAAATAAAAGACAAAAGACCCAGTCGCTATGGGGATCTCCGCCAGCCTTATATTATCGCAATTGATATTATTACTGGCCGCATATCAACTGACGTAGAGAGGGCGTTTGATAGAGCATTCAGTAAAAAACAAAAGAATGAGCGGATTAGCGGAATACTCATTGGAACGGGGATTTCCCCATGGTGCTACGATAATCTATGCCTTTATCATAACCCTTATGCGAAGCCACGCTATACTTCGGTTCTCACCAAATTACCGCAATACAAGCGTGAGAATGGCAAATGGAAATTCAAGGATGGCGAACGACCCAGTAATTTCTTGCATTAAGTGTCCGTGGCTATCAGTGGCCATCAGTGGCGAAAACTTCTTACACCATAATCTGTGTAATCTGTGAAATCTGTGGTTTCTTTTAGATTATCGGCGCGTTGATGGCCTTGATGACCGCCGCCTTTTTCTGCTCCATCAACTCCTTCGTCTTCGCTTCGAGGTTCAGGCGCAGAACCGGCTCCGTGTTGCTCTTGCGCACGTTAAACCACCAGTCCTTGTACTCCACGCTTACGCCGTCCAGGTGCGAAATCTTCCCGTCACGGAAAATCTGCTCCAGTTCCTTCATCTTGCCGTCCTTGTCCGCAACCTCGAAGTTTATCTCGCCGGTGGCGAAGTAGCGATGCAGCGGACGAATCAGTTCGCTCAGCGGCTTCTTCTCCGCGCTCATCACGTTGAGGATTTTCACCAGCGCGATTTCGCCGGAGTCCGCGTAATAATTGTCGCGCCAGTAATAATGCCCGCTCAACTCCCCGCCGAGCGCGCAACCGTGCTTGCGCATCGTCGCCTTCATGTAGGCGTGCCCCACGCGGTCGATGTACGGCACGCCGCCGTATTTTTCAATTTCTTCCTTCACGACCCACGACGAACGCAAATCGTAAAGGATGCCCGCGCCCTTTTCCTTCAGGAGGATTTCGCGCGCGAGGAGCGCCGTTATCATGTCGCTTGTGATGATAGCGCCGTTTTCGTCGACGCAGGCGCTGCGGTCGCCGTCGCCGTCGAACGCCACGCCGAGGTCCGCCTTGTGCTCCCTTACGGCCCTCTGCAAATCCCGCATGTTTTCGAGTTTCAGCGGGTTCGCCTCGTGGTTGGGGAACGTGCCGTCCGGCTCGAAGAACAGCGGTATGATTTCCAGCGGCAAATCGCCGAACACGTCCATGAAGTACGCCCCGACCGCGCCGTTGCCGGTGTCGACGACGATCTTCATCGGGCGGATTTTGTTCGCGAAAGACAGGATGTGCTTCTTGTAATCGGCGAGGATGTTTTTCTTTTCCACCTTGCCGGGCTTTTTCGCCGGCGGCGGGAATTTGCCTGACGTGACGATTTTCTCGATGTCGCCGATGCCGGTCTCATACGAAAGCGGAATCGCCTGCTCGCGCGAGACCTTGAAGCCGATGTACTTGCCGGGGTTGTGGGATGCGGTCGCCTGCGCGCCGCCGTCGCGCTTGTAGAAGCCGATTGCGAAATAATTCATCGGCGTGGAGCCCATGCCGATTTCAAGAATGTCGCAGCCCACGGACGTTGCGCCCTCGATGAACGCATTCTGGATTGACGGCGCGCTCACGCGCATGTCGCGCCCGGACACGATGTTCTTCGCCCTCAGCACCGGCGGCATCGCCATGCCGATTTTGCGCGCGGTGTCTTCGTTGAGTTCGGTGGGATAAATTCCGCGGATGTCGTAGGCCTTGTAAATCCCCGCCATGCTTCTCTCCGTTATTTGATGAATTGCCGGACTAAAAACGAAACGGCGCCTCCTCGGCGGATTCGCGGGAAAGCGGCAGCGTCAGGATGATTTCTTCACAAGGAAATACTGCCTTCTGCGAGGCTGCTCCGGGGCTTCCTCTTTCTGCGGCGCCGGGCTGATGGAGACGACCTCCTCAAGCGTGGCGTGCCCGCAGACGCGGCACTTGCCCCATCTGCGCCGCTGGCGCTCCTTGCACACCACCGCGGTTATCGAGTAAACCTCCCCCGGGCACTTGCGTTCGTTGTTCTCGGTCATTGCATCCCCTCTCGAAAATAATCGGGTCACCTACAATCCGAATTTCGGCGATTGACTGTAAAACTCGCGCGGGTTGTCGAAGACGACTTTCCTGATGTCGTCCTCGGAGAACCCTTCCCGCCGCATCAGCGCGACGGTCTTCGGCACGGCCAGCGGGTCAGACTGCCCCCAGTCCGCGCTGCTGTTTATCAGCATCCGCTCCAGGCCGTACTCCTTAAGGATAGCAACAGTTCGCGGCGGTGTCAATTTAGTAGTCGGATAAATCGTGAACCCCGCCCAAACGTCGTGCTTCTTCGTCTCGGCGATTGTGTCCTCCGTGTTGTGGTCCACGACGACGCGCCGCCCGTTGAGGCCCATCTCCTTGAGGATGGCGAGGATGCGCCGCGTGCCCTCAAGTTTGTTGAAATGCGGCGTGTGGATGATGACGATGGCGTTCAGGCGCTTCGCGACCTCAAGATGCATGCGGAAAACTTTTTCCTCGTTCGGCGTGATATTGTTGAACCCGATTTCCCCGATACCCAGCACGGTCGGCAGGGCCGCGAACTCCTCAAGCCGCGCGACGACCGCGCTCGCCATGCCCACGTCCTCGGCCTCCTTCGGGTTCACGCCGACGGTGCAGAAATGCCTGATGCCGTAAGGCGCGAGCCGCCGCACCTCGAAGTCCGCGAGATGGCGGAAATAATCGAAGAAACTCTCCGCGTGCCGCCTGTCGCCGCCCAGCCAGAACGCCGGCTCAACGACGGCGACGATTCCCGCGGTAGCCATCGCCTCGAAGTCGTCCGTGGTGCGCGCAACGGTATGAATATGCGGATCAATAATCCTCATGCCGCGATTCTACCACAACCCGCGCCATCCTTCAATAACCCCTCACCACAAATGAACCGCCAAGGCCGCCGGGATTTTAGATGAACCACCAAGACACGAAGACACAAAGGCACCAAGATTTAGAAGGAGTTGTGTAGAAGGGATGAGACGTGACTAAACACGGGCCAGAGCAGTTGAATACGAGAATCTGTTTACAGTGGGCATCTGATCCCAGTTGCGGCCGTCCAGAAGTCGTCCGGCCTTTTTCTTGTTCGTGCCGCCCCATTGCTTGAAGAAGAAAGGGACTCCTGCTTTGAGACATTGACTACGGATACTGCGCACCCATTCAGCGTCCATTGGCCGTGCTTTGGGGCCGGACTCGCCACCGACAACGACCCAGTCAATTCCTTTGAGGTTTAAGGAACCGAGCGAACCTAGCAAGGGTTCAAGGGACAGAAACTTCACGCGCGCTTTCGTTCGCCGCAGATCGTCTATACGGTATTTGTAGTCGGCATTCTCGACGCTCACGCCTAGCCACAGGTTCTCAGGCCAGCACAATTCCCCATTTAGTTTGGCTACGCGTTCCGACCTTTTCGTAAGCAATTGGAATGTGTGCCAAGGGGCCTTGAGTATTACATCGAATACTTTTTGAATAAATGAGAGCGGCACGTCTTTATGAAACAAATCACTCATCGAGTTCACGAAAATAGTCTGCGGCTTTTGCCACGACAATGGGAGTTCAACCATGTGGTCTTGTAAGGTTAGTTCAAAACCTTTGGCATAGTTCGCCTGGCCCATGGCCTTAAGCCGCTTCGCCATGCGCTCGGCATAACAATGGGCGCAACCCGGGCTGATCTTTGTGCACCCGGTTGCCGGATTCCATGTCGATTCTGTCCACTCTATGGATGAGATCTTCGCCATTATTCACGCCATTTTGTTTCGGTACTTGTTGAAGATGTGCGTTACTATTCTCGCAGCTACCGGCTTTGGCGATGCGAAAAACAAATAATAGACAATCGCCCCATTCTTGTTCCGCATGGGGATCGGCTCCGGAACGTAGCCGAATCCTGCCACATCTTTAAGGCGTCTTCGGAATGCGTCCACTACACTCTTAGTATCAGTCTTCAAATCCAATCCAAAAAGGTTGCACTGCGGATCGTACGCCACGGGTCGCCACGTTTCATCGCCCCAGAAGCGGTTCCATCGCTTCAACTGGTCAGGCGAGACCTTATCAGGATTTCTCCAAAGCGCGTTCCTGTTGATATCAGCGACCGGGAAATTCAAGAAGATCTCGATGGATTTCATCTGTCCCGCAGTTTGAATTACCCTCCAATCCAACTGCAGGCCATAAGGATCAAGCAAACAAAGACCTCGCCGATAATCCGTGTATCGGACTTTGGGAAACACTTCATTTAGCAGAACGTCATTGCAGTCGCCTTCGCGGACAAAGACATTATCGTATTCGCTGGCGATTTTCTGTAGTTCGGCTACCTTAGACTTATCGAGGTCGATAAAGTAATACTCTTTGAACGGTGGACTTACTTGGAGCGCGTTGACGGGTGAACCGGCTACCATTTCTCCCGTGGTGCGTGAAATGTGATAACCCGCGCCTGCAAAAGCATCAATGTAAACGTGTCGTAAGCCTTCTTGAGCGGAAAGAATTGTAGAATAAGTCTGCGCGTAATCCCTGATGATATCCAACTTGATTTCTGACCAGTAACCGATGTCATCAAACGTGGGCATGGAAAATCCCCTTGTCGTAGTAATGATCAAAAAACCATCAACCTTTTGTTTTTCCAATTATCGCTGCCCCCAATCATATGTCAAGTAACTATTAGGCCTTATTGTTGCCGACCATAACATGGTACTTGCCAGTAGTGACAACATTTGGAGTCTCTCTCTGGGTTCTTCGGATGTAGTGGGTCACATTACGCCTTGCGGAATGAGGTGACATCTGTTACTTGGCCTTTTTGTTTCCAGTTTCTCTTGGTGTTCTTGGTGCCTTTGTGCCCCCGATAGGATCGGGGCTTCCCCGATCCGGATCGGGGTCGCTTGGTGGTTCACCCTGATTCTCTGCGTTCTTTGCGTCCCCGATGGGATCGGGGCGGGTCTTCGCGGTTCCCCCCAAAATCTGTGGAATGCGCCAACGGCGCACAGGTCTATGGGTTCTTTTTCGTAGTTCACTTGGCGATCTTGGCGGCCTTGGCGGTTTATTTGTGGTGTTCTTGGTGCCTTTGTGGTGAGATTTTTTAAGAATTTTTCAGAAAGTCCTTGACGCTCGCAACTTGGCGGGGTATGCTTCGTCATGCGCACACAACATCATGTGTACGGGGCACAACGTTAGGTGTATAGGCGAATGAAAAACCAAAAACAGGGGGATTTTCATTTTTCGTTTTTCGCTCTTCGTTTTTTCCGCGCGGCAGCGGCCGGCTGCGGAAAAATGCGAAAAATGCGACGGTCGGCTCACGGGAAAACGCGCGTAAGAACATGTGATATATGCGGTAATGGCCGGCAAAGGATGAAACAAAAATGCGAAAAATGCGAAAAAATGCGACGGAAATGCGACAAAATGCGACGGAAATGCGGAAAAATGCGACGGAAATGCGAAAAAATGCGACGGAAATGCGACGGAAATGCGAAAGTGGGATATGAGATTGTCGTTTGGGAGCAGGGCCTCTGCGCGGGCGCTTGACAGGCGGGACGGGTAAAAAATATAATCGCTGTCCGGCATCTCAAGGAAGAGTTCAGTAAGCCGGAACAAAGACCACGGAGGATTGGGATATGGATATTACCTGCGCGGCGCTAATTTTAGTGGAAATCACCAGGCATCTAAACGATCTGCTGGTGCTCGTTGTGGCGGCGGTTCTGGGCGGGATAATAGGGTTCGAGCGGGAGCGCCACGACCAGCCCGCGGGACTGCGGACGCACATCATCCTTTGCGTGGGTTCCGCGCTGATAACGCTGGTGTCGCTTGAAGTCGCCGAATTATATAAGAACGCCGACCCCAGCCGCATCGCCGCGCAGATAGTGAGCGGCATCGGATTCCTCGGCGCGGGCGCAATTTTGAAATACGGCACCACCGTCCGCGGGCTTACGACCGCGACAAGCCTGTGGACCGTGGCGGGAATCGGCATGGCGGTGGGGTTTCAACTGTGGATTCCCGCGGTAATCGCGACAATCCTGGTTTACATCGCGATAGCATATCTTAGAAAACTTGAGGGCAGGATTTTTATCGGGCGCGCCTTCAAATCCATCACCATCACCGCGCACGACGCCCGGGGCTTGATTCAGCGGGTGGACGGCGCGCTGGAAGAATTCGGCGTGTCGATAAGCAAACTGGAACTGTCCAACCTCCTGCTGGAAAGAAAGATTCAGTTGCATCTCTACGTGAAAACGCCGAAGGACCTTGATGTCTCAAAACTCCACGCGGCAATTACGCGGATTGAGGGCGTAACCGAGTTCGAGATTTCGTGAGCGGTTTTCCCCGGCCGAGGGCGGCCGGGCCACACCACTAAAATCAAATGTCATGGACTATCCGCCATGCCACACGCGCAAGTGAACAATACCGGCCTTTACCATGAGATTCGCGGGAGCGGCCCGCCGCTGCTGCTGATCGGCGGGCTGGGGTGCGATCACCGCGCGTGGGCGCTGCAAGTCGGCCCGTTGTCCCGGCATTTCACCGTGATTACGTACGACCAGCGCGGCCTGGGACTGTCCTCGCCCGCGCCGGCGGACTTCACTTTCGGAGTTTTGGCGTCGGACGCGGTTGAACTGCTGGGCGCGCTCGGGCACGAAAAGGCGTCGATTGTCGGCATGTCGATGGGCGGCGCAGTGGCGCAGAGGATTGCGCTTGATTTCCCGGGGGCAGTGGAGCGGCTTGTCCTTGCGGCAACGTCCGCGCATACTTCCGATGAGGAGTCGGCGACATTGGAAGAACTTTGCGGCATTCTGGGGACTGAGGGTTACAGAGGGTTCGCGGAGAAACTTGCGGAGTGGACTTTCACGGAAGAATTTCGGGAAAGGCATGCGAAGCAAGTCGAAATGACCATATCCGTCCTTGCCGAAAACGCGCAAAGGGGGGATGTGATACTGCGGCAGATGGAACTGCTGGCCGCTTATGACTTCCGGCGGGAACTTCCTGCCGTGCGGAAGCCGACAATGGCGATATGCGGGAGAAGAGACATGCTGGCGCCGCCGCACCGCACGATGGAGTTCACGTCGCTGCTGCCGGGCTGTAATACTTGCCAGATAGATGAAACGGGGCATGGCATGGCGATAGAGCGCGCGGGGGAATTTAACAGCATTTTACTGAGGTTTCTCGGAGCGGCGGGCATGCCGGAGCGAAAATAATACAACTTGTCTATTACGGTAAATTTTGCAAAATTTTAGCATTATTTTCCGGACACTTCTTGACATTGCCCGTTAAAACAAGGTATTCTAATAACATTGGCTGCTAGTTGGTTATAAAAAACGTTATAGCCTTCTGTCAAGGTTACCCTAAAAATAGCGACCAATGTAAACGTGGGAAGGGATCATTAATGCAGTTCTCTCGCACCTTATTGATGGCGCTCGAAAGCCTGGGCTACATCGGGCGCAAACGAGGGGAAGGCCCAATTCCGCTAAGGGACATTGCCAGAGCAGTAAAAGCGTCTCCGACTTACCTGAGCAAAGTTCTTCAGCAACTTACACGCGCGGGCTTTCTTACGACCGTAATGGGTCCGCACGGGGGCTACCACTTATCGCGTAAGCCGGCAGAGATACCGCTTTTGGAAGTGGTGGAACTGTTTGGCAAGCCGGCGGATACGCCGCCTGAACCTATTTCAGGGGAGGGGCGTGGAGGCGTAGTCGAAATTCTACAATGGTGCACCGCGCCCAGCCGCGAGCGCCTGGCCCGCCTGACCGTTGAGGACATCGCCAAGGCAATACAGGCTGACTGAAGACCGGCGAAATCCGAGATGCGGCCATAAGTAGCAAGTCTTTGTGTAACATGTGGTTAGGGTGGTCTTGCCCCTCTGCGGGGCGCTCTGGGTAGCGGGAAACGTTTCTCGCCGTTCTCTCCTGTTCAACTGCTCCAATGCTCAACTGCTCGATTTTTTCTTTAGTCGGCGGCTAAAGAAAAAATCGGGGCGAGCGGATTTGAACCCATGACCTTCCCGATTAAGATCGGGACGCTCTAAGGAGGCTGAGCCACGCCCATCAAAGAAAAATCGGGGCGAGCGGATTTGAACCGCTGGCCTCCTGGTCCCAAGCCAGGCGCTCTAAAACCAAGCTGAGCTACGCCCCGATGTGTTTATCTTCCCCTTGCTGGATAAGGCTCTCAATGTAACCCCGGGATTTCATCCGTTTAATCTGGCGTTCGCGCCTCAATGCCTCGCTCTTTCTGAAATAAGTTTCATAGTAGGCCACCTTCCACGGCCCCCGGCCTCTTGTCGCAAGGCTTTCGCCACGATTGTGCTCGTCGAGGCGCTTGTCCAAATCATCTGTGTACCGGACATAATAGCGGTGTTTTTCATTCTCAAGAATGTATACGCAAAACTCCTTGTCACTTTCCATTTTGCCCTGCCGGGCACAATGCCGATTCGAACCCATGACCTTCCCGATTAAGATCGGGACGCTCTAAAACCAGGCTGAGCTACGCCCCGAAGTCTGCCATGCCCCCATCTCTCTCATTCGACGGGGCATCATTATACAGCATCGCTTTCCCTTTGCAATGATATTGGCCGGGGACGCCCATCGCTTCCGCCAGTGTAAAAGCGTCTCCGGCCAATCGAAATACCGCATCGGTCTGCAGCGCGAAGTACTCTGCCGCCCCCGCCCTCACCCAAAGACCACAACGTGTAAATATGTCTTTCTGATGTCGTCCATCGCGCACCGTTAAAGTCCGAGCGGTTTCAGCGGGACGAATTGCGGCTCAAGCCGGTCTCTGTCCAGCGGCAGGAACTCCGTCAGCGAAATCGCGGCATTCTCCTTCCTAAGCGGGATAAAGCCGCTCTTGATCATGCCGCGCGCATTCGCCGCATCGACCGGGTTCCGTCTCATCATCTGCTCGTAGTACAACCGCGCAATCCCGTTGTCCGAGCCGTTTTCAAATGAACTGACATACGCGTTATCCAGTTCCGTCTGGAACACATCCTCGCCAATGCCGCCGTGGAAGAGGCTGCCCTTTTCCACCGTTTTATTCATCTCCTTGAGCAACATGCCCAGGAAAACCGCTTCCACTTTTTTCGCGGCTTTCCAGGCCTTCTCGTTTTCCGGCGTCTTCGCGGATTCTTCAACAGACCTCAAGCCGCGCATGGGGCCGGTGTAGCCGGCGCAAGCGTTTACCGTCGATGCCGTATTGTTTGTTGTCGCCGAAGTTTCCATTGCGTCTCTCTACTGCATCACGACTTCGCCCTGGAGGGCGCCGGCGGCCTTGAGCGCCTGAATGATGGCGATTGTGTCGTCCGGCGTGGCCTTGATGGCGTTGAGCATGTCAACGAGTTTCTGGAGCGGCATGCCTTTAGGTTGGCTGGGGTCGAGCGTTGCAGCACCCCGCTCGTTCTGGCCGACCACGATCCGCAGGTTGCCATGGCTTATCGCGACCGGCAGGACCGTTACGCGTTCGCCGATGATTACCGTCTTGGTTCGGGGGTTGAGGATCACCTTCGCGGAGTTGTCCACTTCCACCGTCACGTCGAGCAGTTTGCTTATGAAACTCACCTCGTCAACGCCGTCCGGCATAATAACGTCCACCACGCCGGCGTTGGATGCGCGGGCAATGTTGCCGTACCTGCCGAAGAGTTGCTCATCGCCGCAGATCGCTTTCACAACGTTGTCTGCAGTGGTGTAGTCCGGATTATTGAGCAAAAGAGTTACGAAACGATTGCCGTCCTTTTCCTTGACGACCTCGCACGGCTCCACCTCAACAACCTGCGCCCCGCCGGGAATTTCGGCGACCGTAGGATGCGTATTCTTGTCACCGACAATCAGCGGCCCCTGCGCCACGGCGTAAACGGTGTCAAGCGCGCCAACCGGAATCAGTTGCGTCTCAAGAAGAACGCCGCCCTGAAGCGAACTCGCGCTGCCGATTGAACTGACCTTCACATCTATCTTGCCGCCGACATTGGAAAAAGCGGGAAGCGTCGCGGTGACCATGACTATCGCCACGTTTCTGCCCCGGATGTCGGCCTCGGTGAGATTGTTGTCCTTGAGGATTTTCTGGAGTACGCTCTTCAACACGGAAGCGGCAAGGCCGTTGCCGTCGCCGGTGCCTTTGAGGCCCATGACAATGCCGAAGCCTTTGAGATCGTTATCGATGGCGCCATCGATGTGCGCCACGTCCTTCAGCCGCTCGGCGAATGCCGCGTTGCCCGCTAGAAGAAGGACGGCGATTATGATGATGCACTTTTTCATGTTCGTCTCTTTCAGGAACGGAACCTGCTCGATACCCACCGAACCCTCATTAAGTGGGGATTCCCGGCAGCCCCAGCCAGAGGGCTGCCGGAATCCTCGAGAGGGGTTATTGTCAAAGTTCAATTGCCGGGCCTTCGCCCGACAGCGTCTTTACGCCGCCTAGAACGGCCAGAACCAGTCCAGTATCCTCATTAGAATCCCGCGCTTCTGAGGATCACTCACCGCGCCGCTGCCGGTGTAGGACAGTTTGAGTTGCGCAATGTCGTCGGACAGAACGGTTCCCGTTGCATCGAGATCAGCCGGATCTATCACGCCGGTAAGGCTTATAACTTCGGTTTCCTGGTTTACCGTGCGGGTCTTAATCGCCTCGATCACAAGGTTGCCGTTCGGAAGGACCTCCGCGACCTCGGCCTTGATGGTGGCCTTAATCTGCATGTTCTTCGATGTTTCAGCCTTGTTGCCCGTTTTGTATTTTGCAGAGCCTTTTACTCCGGGGGGTTGGTTGCCGGCGGTGAGCGGCTCGCCTCCCCATTTGACGAATTTATCGAAGGCGGCATCAAACTCCGTGTTTTTGTCCCCTTCCGTCTTGCCGTCGGCGGAAGCGGAACTCGCCTTCAGCACGACAACCTTCACCAGGTCGTGGACCTTCGGCACAGGCGGCTTTTCCGCGGGAACAGAAGTATAAATCGTCGCTCCGCCGGGCACCGGCTTCTGCCGGGCCTTCTGCTCCTGACCTTTGCGGAAAAGGCTTCCGCCAAGGCAAACTGCTCCGGCGAGCAAAACCATCGCAACGGTCACAACGAACATTTTCATGAACCGGCGCATCGTTATTCTCCAACGATAACTTGTACCTGTCCCTGCCCTATTACCTGCGCAGAGAAGGTCTCTTTGGAATTCACGTTGGTTACGTTAATGAACTCGCCCTTCCGGCCGTCTTTTTCCGCCCGGGCAGTGGTCTCGATAACAACGTCCGTGCCCACAACCCGCACAAACACCTTGACCACATCGTTGCGCTTCACGAGGAGGGGCTGCTCAATAACAGCGGCGGTAACAGGCTGGCCGGCGGCGATGTTCTTCGTCGCCTTGAACCCCTCCAGCGAACTCGGGGAAGTGAAGTAGTCAGCGGAGTTTGCTGATATGCTCATGCGCCGAACGGCCAGCATCATGCCGCTGAGGGCCTTGCCCGCGGAGATATCCTGAACAGCGACAACCACATCCGTGTTCAGCGTCACCTCCGCGTTCACAATCGCGCGGATTTCGCCATCCCCGGATTTTGCGGTAACGCTGAAAGACATGTCGCCGGGGCCTTTGATTTCGCGCGTCGGCCTAAGACCCACGATTTCCGCTGAGGTGTCACAATCCTCAAGCGCCTTGCCGATGCTTCTTATCACAACGACAACGTCCTCTGCCTTGACGGCAAGTTTCTGCGCGACGTTGCTGAGGATCGCGGCTTTCATCTTTTCCCCGAATGTCGCGGCGGACGGAGCAGGCGCGGGCTTGCCCGCCGGTTCGACATCCTGCGTTTCTTCGTCCCCTGCAACTTCCGCGCTTACGGGCAGGTCCCCAATCAGGACCGTTTTCAGTCTCACCGCTTCGGCGCCCGCGAACTTGAATGATTTGGGGTCGAAGCCGCTCTGGCGCAGGCGCATCTTGATATAGTCGACGGTAATCTCGCGGACCTCGCCGGGACCCGGCGCGGAACCGCAAAAGATGCCGTTGATTTTCGCCGCCTCTTCCTCGCTCACGCCGCTCACGCCGGCGAGATCGCCGAGCTTCACGTACTGATACTTCGCCTCGGCGGTATCATTGAGCGTAATATCCGCCGAAAGCGCGCTTGCGCCCAGCGCGAAAACCGCCACAAGAATCAGAGTCGTATTAACGATTAGCCTCATGTTTCCTCAAAGCAACGCTATTACTGTCTGAGGGTATTGGCCACCTGCAGCATCTGGTCGGCCACCTTTATCGAGTTCGAGTTCACCTCAAACGCGCGCTGGGCGGCGATAAGGGAAACCATCTCCTCCACAATGTCCACGTTCGATTCCTCAACGAAACCGCCGAGGATCTTGCCGAATCCGCCCTGATTCGGATCACCGGCGAACGGCGGGCCGGAGGCGGGCGTCTCAAGAAATACGTTGTCGCCCTGTGCTTCCAAACCGCCGACATTGATGAACCGCGCGAGCGTTATCTGGCCGACATCCGTAACCACGTTGTCCGCGTCGATGGTCTGCACCAGGCCGTCCTGCGAAACCTGGACGGCAACGGCGTTCGTCATGTCCACCTGGATCGGCGGCTCTAGTTTGAAGCCGTCCTTGGTAACAATGTTTCCCTCGTTGTCGAGCGTAAAGGAACCGTCACGCGTGTATCCGGCCTGATTAGGGGATACCCTCACCTGGAAAAATCCTTCGCCCTCAACGAAAAGGTCGAGCGGCGATTTGGTTTCAAAAGGACTTCCCGCGCGGAAATCGCGCAACGTCCCGGCGAGACGGACACCGGTGCCCGTCTCTATCCCCGTCGGGATAATACCGCCCCCAGGAGCCTGGCCGCCGGCGCGGCGGATTTCCTGATAAAAGAGATCCTCGAACCGCGCGCGGGCTTTCTTGAAGCCGCTCGTGTTGACGTTCGCAATGTTATTGGCAATGACGTCAACATTCGTTTGCTGCGCCCGCATGCCGGTTACTGCTGTGCTGAGTGCCTGTAGTGCCATGTGGATGCCTCCTTGCTATTTTGGTGTTGAGCGGCCAACCTGTGATATAGCGCGCTCGAGCGCGGCGTCCTGCGCGCGGATGGCCTGCATGTTGGCCTCGAACGCGCGGAAACCCGCGATCATCGCCGCCATTTCTTCCACAATGTTGACCGTTGACTGCTCGATGAAGCCCTGCTTTACAACGCCCGTGGCCGGGATCACGTTTTTCCCGCCATATACGAAATTCGCGTCCCCGAACGGACGGAGAATTTGCGAAAGACCGGGGGCCTTGTCCTTCAACTCCCTGAATGTAACCAGCGCGAGTTTGCCAGCCTCGGTTTCAGCGCCGTCAACTCGCGTAAGAATCGTGCCATCGGCATTCACCTTCACTTCATCGCCGGTGATAACAATCGGCTGGCCCTTCTCGTCCAAAACGAGATACTTGCCGTCGGCGGTAACAAGCCGCCCTTGCGAGTCAAGACCGAACGATCCGGCGCGGGTGTAATACTTCTCCTTCCCGTCGGTAACGGCAAAGAACCCATCGCCCTGTATCGCAAGGTCGAGAGGATTATTCGTATCGCTCAATGTCCCCTGCGAAAAGTCCGTAACGGTCTCGGCTATCCAGTTGCCGCCGCCGGCGGTAAGCGGCATGGCGCCCGGAAGATTTCCGTTGCGCGACATCGCTTCGGCGAGGCGTGTCTCAAAAATGATTTGCTGCTTCTTGAATCCGGGCGTGTTGGCGTTGGCGACGTTATTAGCGGTGACGGAGTGCTTCGCATCCTGCACGAGTCCGCCTGCCGTAGACAGGTATATGCCTTCAATCATCTCGCCCCTCCGTTACGCTGTGGTAGTTCCGTCTCGTCTCTAGTGGCAAGAGGCGTGCCTCACGCCGCCGAAACGGCGACCGCAAGACGGCGAATCACCGGCAGAGCCAAGCAGGACAAGGGATTCAAGGTAACACGTCTTTTTCTTATGGGATTTTCGCGGAAGTGGAACAGAAAGGAAAATTCTATGGATTTTTGCCTGTGGGCGGCAATTTCTGCCGCATCGAAAAGGAGCGGGATCAGTCGCAGAGGTTCGTAAGGTTGTTTTTAGACCGCAGCGGGAACTATTTTTGCCCAAGCGGCTTGGAACCGGAAGAACCGGCATTCAAAGAAGGATGTTCGCCTTTTAAGGCCGCAGGCTCGCTCATCCCCACCTCCTCAAGCGGCAGCACCACACCGCCCGTAATGACAAAACGCAGCGCGTCATCAATGCTGATATTAAGCGGTATAACCTCGTCCGCAGGAACCATCACCGGGTATCCGGTAACCGGCGTGGGCGAAGCGGGCATAAAAACCGTCAGCATTCGCTTCCCCACCTTATCGCGCACGTCGCGCAGGCCTTCGTTGGTCACAAACCCCACGGAATAGACTCCCTTGCGGGGATACTCGATTGCCACAATCCGCTCGAACTTTATCGTCTGGTCGCCGAGGAAAAAGTCCGTCACCTGCCGCGCGTAAGGATAGACCGCCTTGACAATCGGTACGCGCAGGAACATCTTTTCCAGTTTCGGAAAGAATTTTTTGCCGATATAAGACGAAATGAAAGAACCGAGTATATAAATGAGGATAAGGGAAAGGACGATGCCAATGATGGGGCGAAGCCTGAGTTCAGACGATGCGGGATCCGCCGGAGCCAGATGCGGGCTGATGGTGATGGCAATGAACATGTTTATCTTTACCGCCGCGGGTTCAAGCCCGATTATCCCAACCAGCCACTCAATTGCCGAGTTCACATGGACGCCGAGGTAATCCCGCAGAATCTGATAGCACCACACAAGGATAACGATGGTGAGCAGCGCCGGCAATATGCCCGCAAGGCCCTTGAAAAACGCCTTCTTGAAGTAAGACTTTTTCGCGGCCTCCTTAGGCGTGATAACTTTCTTCAACTGGCGCATTTCGTTATTCAAGTTTGCACATCCTTCGGAACTCCCTCTCGTCGATTATCTTGACTCCCAGTTCCCTCGCCTCGTCCAGTTTGCTTCCGGCCTCTTTGCCCGCCACGACGTAATCGGTCTTCGCGCTCACGCTTCCAGCGGCGCGTCCGCCCAAAGACACCACCAGTTCCTTCGCGTCGTCACGGGTCATTGTATCAAGTCCGCCGGTGAAAACAAACGTCAATCCCTCGAATATCTTCTTCCTCTCAGCCCGTTTCTCCGCGGTCATGCGGACTCCGGCCCTTCTGAGTTTTTCCAGAAACCGCCTGTTGTGCTCATCGCGGAAATAGTGGTGGACGCTGCTCCCCACAACCGGCCCTATCTCCGGTATCTCCTGCAGTTCCTCAACGGATGCCTTCGCGATATCGTCTATGCCCGCGAAGTGATCGGCCAGCACCTGCCCCACATGCTCGCCGACGTGCCTGATGCCAAGCGCGTAGATGACGCGCGCCAGCGGCGCAGAGCGCGACTTGTCTATCTCCTCCACGAGGTTCGCCGCGGATTTCTGACCCATGCGCTCAAGGTCCGCGATTCGCCCCGCTGTGAGCAAATACAGGTCTCCGGGGTCCTTCACAAGGCCATTGTCCGCCAGTTGGTCAACAATCTTCTCGCCAAGGCCGTCCACGTCCATCGCGGTCCTATGCGCGAAGTGGAGGATGTTGCCCTTGACCTGCGCGGGGCAGGCGATGTTCTGGCAGCGCGGAACGACCTCGCCCTCGGTGAAAACAATTTCCGAATCGCAGACAGGGCACTTTTTTGGCACCTTCGGGATTTTCTCATGACCGGTGCGCTTCGAAGTAACAACGGTGACAACCTTTGGGATGACGTCTCCCGCGCGCTGGACAACGACAGTATCTCCAATGCGCGCGTCGAGGCGCTTGATTTCGTCCTGATTGTGCAGTGTCGCGCGAGAGACCGTAACGCCGCCGATGCCGACCGGGTCAAGCACGGCCACCGGCGTGAGCGCGCCGGTCCGGCCCACCTGCCAGCGCACGTCCAGCAGCCTGGTCGTCGCCTCGTGCGCAGGAAATTTATACGCCAAGAAATACCGCGGGCTGCGCGAGCGTATGCCGAGGCGCTTCTGCTGATCGAAGGAATTGACCTTCACCACCATGCCGTCCATCTCGTACGGAAAATCCGCCCGCCCGTCAAGCAGTTCATTGTAGAACCCGATTATCTCACCCAACGTACGGACGACGGCGCGCTTGTCCACGACCTTCAGGCCGAGTTTCATGAGATAATCCATCGACTCCGAGTGTGTCTCGAAAGTCTTTCCCTCAACACGACCTGTTCCGTAAAGGAAAATCGAAAGCAAGCGCGACGCCGTGACGCGCGGGTCGAGTTGGCGGACGGAACCGGCGGCGGCGTTGCGCGGATTGGCGAAGGCTTCCTCGCCCGCCTTGCTTCGCTCTTCGTTCAAACGCTCGAAATCCGCCCTCTTGATGACAACCTCTCCGCGCGCCTCAAGCAGCCGGGGGACCGGAACGTGGCGGTCCAAGAACCGCAGCGGGATGCTCTTTATCGTGCGGAGGTTCTCCGTAATGTTTTCGCCGGTCGTGCCGTCTCCGCGCGTGGACCCTACGGTGAGGACGCCGTTCTCGTAAATAAGTTCCACCGCCAGGCCGTCAAGTTTCGGCTCAAGCGAATACTCGACCTTTTCTCCCGGCAGGGAGCGGTGCACGCGGTCAATCCATTCACGCAACTCGTTTTCATCAAGCGCGTTCTCTATGCTGAGCATCGGGATTGCATGCGTGACCGTGCCGAAGGCTTCGACAGGTTGTGCGCCGACGCGCTGCGTGGGAGAATCGGGCGTGATGAGTTCGGGGTGCGCGCGCTCAAGTTCCTCCAATTGCCGCATCAGCCGGTCGTACTCTGCGTCCGTTACCTCCGGGCTGTCCAGCACATAGTACAGGTAGTTGTGGTACCTGATTTTTTCGCGCAGGTCCTCGATTTTTTTCTGGATATCCTTTACAGCGCTCATGGCCACCTCACTCCGGGCGCGGGATTTCGCTCACCGCCAGCAGTTTCTCCGCGACGGCCAGAAAAGGCTCCACCGGCAAATCGGCGGCATCGCGCCGCGCCAGGAAAGGCACGGTGCCGAGCACCGGCACGTCGCAGACCTGCCGCACCACGTCCGGGTTCGTTTTTTCAGCGGCGGTCTCCGGCCGCTTTTCGCAGTGATTGAACACGACCCCGGCGACGGAAACCCCCGCCGCTCTAGCGCAGGAAACGGTCATCGCTGTATGGCTCACGGTGCCGAGATTGGGTCTCGCCACAATCACAATGGGAATGTCCATCTCCGCAACGAGGTTAAGGACGGAATAATTTTGCTTTATCGGCACGAGAAGCCCGCCGATTCCTTCCACAAACAGTACCTCGTGCATGTTGCGAAGCGTGACGTACGCCCCCATGACGCGGGAGATGTCAATCTGCTGTCCGGTGAGCAGCGTCACGGAGTACGGCGCGAGCGGCGGTTCAAGGCACACCGGGCTGGCGAGCATCGCTGGATCCTCAAGGCCGGCGGCGGCGAGGAGGTATTCCGCATCCTCCGACACAAGCCCCCGTCCCCTGCGCACCGCGCCCGAAGTAATCGGCTTCATCACGCCGACATTATAGCCCTGATGCCGCAAGGCCTTCACAAGGCCCGCGGTAACGATGGTCTTCCCGACACCGGTGTCCGTACCGGTAATAAAAAATGCTGCCTTCATCAATCTTCACCACAGAGGACACAGAGAACACAGAGAAAAAACATTATATTTTTCAATCCTGGATAAATCGGCAGATGCCTTCCTTAAGCAACCGCACATTGAAGTTAATCAACAGACCGTACCGGCATCCAGAAAGCCTCATATAGGTAAGTATCTGGGCCTTGTGAACGGGAAGCACTGTCTCCACGGCCTTAATCTCCAATATCAGAACTTCATCCACCAACATGTCAAGCCGGTACGCACAATCAATGCGAACGTCCTTATACGTCACAGGCAATCCCAACTGCTTTTTGAACGGAATGCCGAGATTGGACATTTCGTAGGCCAGGCACTCTTCGTAGGCGGATTCCAGCAATCCCGGACCCAGTTGTTTATGCACCTCGATTGCTGCGCCAATCACTCTCTCCGTCAGTCTGTTGATGCGCTCCTGATTCTCTTCCCCCATAAATTCTCCTCTGTGCTCTCCGTGTTCTCCGTGGTGAAAATCAATCGCCGCAAACTTCTTCCACGCACGCGTAGATAATATCCGTCATCTGCTCCAGATGCTCATTGGTAATGCAGAGCGGCGGGAAGACGACTATGACATCGCCGAGCGGCCTGAT
>Ga0315288_10003700_pt1 | contig 19534 bp, 16 predicted proteins | sample YL17G11_20_MG_FD_203454 | JGI IMG/M metagenome (GOLD analysis project Ga0315288, IMG submission 203454) | Sediment microbial communities from Yellowstone Lake, YNP, Wyoming, USA - YL17G11_20 | ecosystem: Environmental > Aquatic > Freshwater > Lake > Sediment | place: USA: Wyoming | collected... | reverse complement strand
CGCCGGGACTCGATGACCGGACAGTGGTCCATCACCACCAGCAGCCCCGCCCGGCGTGCCCTCTCGGCAGCCTCCTGGTGGACCACCCCCAGCTGCATCCAGATCACTTTCGCGCCGATGGCGACGGCTTCCTCCACCACGGACGGTACCGCTTCGCTCCGCCGGAAGATGTCCACCACCTCCACCTGCTCCGGAATGTCCCACAGCGAGTCATAGCACTTCTCCCCGAGGATGTTCCCCGCACCCGGGTGGACCGGAATCACCCGGTAGCCATGCTCCTGGAGGAACCGCGCCACGATGTGGGAGTCCCGGTGGGGCTTGGGGGAAAGGCCCACGACGGCGAAGGTGCGGAATCCCTTCATGATTTCCCGGGTGTCGGCGGAGTGCATCAGGAACCCCTCAAGACACCCAGGGCGTAACGGGCCGGCGTCAGGAACTCCCTCGCGGCCTGGTCGACGTTCTGGTCGGTGACGGCCCGAATCCGGGAGGGGTAGGCCTGCACCTCCTCCATCCCCTTCTCCTGGAGCTCCGCGGCCGCATAGGACAGGGCCCGGGCCTGGTTGGTCTGGAGCAGGATGGGGTAGGTCCCCAGGGTGAAGGATCGGGCCCGCTGGATCTCCTCGGGCCTCAGCCCTTCCGACCGGATCCGGGCGACTTCCTCCAGGAGGATCTTCCTCGCCTCCTCCTCCTTGTCCGGTGAGGTCCCCAGGTAGACCACGAACGATCCCCCCAGCCGCTTGGCGAAGTTCATGGCCGCCACGACGTAGGCCAGCCCGCGCTTTCCCCGGATGGCTTCAAAGAAGACGCCGCCCAGCCCCGATACGGTGTTCTGCAGGAGATCCAGCGAATACTTGGCGTCGGAGCGGAGATCGCAGGCAGGGAAGCCAAGGATCTGAAAGGTCTGGGCCCGCTTGCGCCTCTCGGCTCTTTCGACCACCCCGGTCAGCGGAGCGACGAAACCCGGGTCGCCCGGCGGCGGTCCCTCCACCATCCACCCCTCCATCTTTCCGGCCAGGATCTCCTGAACGGACTCGGCGGAGAGATCTCCCGCCACGGCCACCACCATCTGATCGGGCCGGAAGGTCTTCAGGTGCCACCGGAGAAGAGATCCCCGATCGAGGCGGGACAGGGCCTCGGGAGCGCCGTATGCCGGAAGGGAGTAAGGGTGCCCCGCATAGGCCGCTTCCCGGAAGAGGTTCAGGGCGAAGCCCATGGACTGGTCCTGGAGGGCCTCGATGGCCGCGAGCTGCACCTTGCGCTCCCGCTCCAGCTCGGCCTCGGAAAACTGGGGGCTCCGGATGACGTCCAGCAGGAGATCCAGCCCACCGGGGAGGAAGCGGGTGAGGATCCCGATGGAGAATCCCAGGTAGTCGTCGTCGAAGACCCGTTCCAGGGAGCAGCCGAAGGATTCGATCTCCGTGGCGATCCGGAGGGCGTCCCGCCTGTGGGTCCCCTTGGCCATGGTCGCCAGGGTGAGGCGGGAGATTCCGGTGTTCTCCGCAGTCTCCTGCACCCGGCCGCCCCGGAACAGGACCACCACGCTGGTGATGGGAAGCCGGGGGTTCTCCTCCACCAGCAGCGTCGCCCCGCCCGGGAGCCGGAGGCGCTGCGGCCCCCGCGCCTCCCGTGAGAATGCGGCGGGCGGCGGCGACCTGCGGATCGATTCCGGAAACTCGGAGAGGGAGGGAACGAGGGGGCGGCCCCCGCCCGGGAACATCCGGCGGAATTCCTCACAGTCCGGGGCCGATGCCACATCCTCCCCCGGAAGGTATCCCAGGATCGCCGCGCCCTCGGCCCTCAGGAAACTGCGCGCGGCACGGAGGACCGCTTCCGGTGTGACCTCCTGGAGCTTCCGGATGAACTCATCGGCCAGGCGGTAGTCCCCCAGGGATTCGTAGTAGGCGAGATTGGAGGAGAGGCCCGTCACGTCGCTCTGTGCGAAATAGTACTGGCTCTCCACGGCGCAGCGCGCCTTGAGGATCTCTCCCGGCCGGGGCCCCTCGGTCCGGATCCCTTCCAGAACTCCCAGGACCGCGGCCGCCGCCTCGCGGAGCCGCACGGGAGCCAGCTCCGCGCTGATGGAGAGGGTCCCCAGATCGGCGAAGACCTCCGTGCCCGCGCCGATCCCCTCCACCAAGCCGCGGTTCTCCTTCACTTCCTGGAACAGGCGGCTGCTCCGCCCCTTTCCCAGAATCGTGGCCAGGACCCGCGTGGGAAGATCGTCGGGATGGAAGAGGGGCACGGTGCGGAAGCCCACGAAGAGGTGGGCCCGCTTGATCTCGCCGGCCAGGATCCGGAACCGGAGATCTTCCTGGACCGGCTCGGGCGGAGACCCCTGGATGCGCCCTTCCCTGGCTGGCATGGAACCCAGGTGGCGCCGGGCCTCCTCCACGACCCTCCCGGTCTCCACGTCTCCCACCACCGAGAGAATCACGTTGTCGGGGGAGTAGTGCCGCCGGTAAAAGTCCAGGAGCTTTTCGCGGGTGAATCCGCGCAGCGCGTCCTCATGCCCGATCCTCCAGCGCCGGATCCGATGGACGCGGAAGGCGAGGTCGTTGAGCTTCTCGGCGGCGAACGCGCCCGGGTTGTCCATTTTCCGGCGCGCCTCCTGGATGATGGCCTCCAGCTCCCGGGCCAGCTCCTTCGGATCCAGCAGGGGGTCGGTCAGGGCGTCGGCCTGGACCTCCAGCCCCCGGGCGAAGGCCTCGGAGGGGAGGGTGAAGTAGTAGTGGGTGGAATCGTAGTACGTCCCGGCGTTGAGCTCGCCGCCCAGGGACTTGATCTCCGTGGCGATCCGGTCGGGGGCGGGGCGGCGGTGGGTTCCCTTGAAGAACATGTGCTCGATGACGTGGGAGATCCCGACCTCGTCGTCCTCCTCGTTGAAGTAGCCCGCCTTCACCCAGATGTTCATGGCCACCACGGGCGCGGCGTGGATCTCCTTCACCAGGACGGTGAGGCCGTTGGGGAGTTTTTCCCTGACGACGTCGTCGGTCAGACGGCGCCCGATGGCGTCTTTCACGGGGTCTCCGGTCCGAGGGATGCCCTTGGGAAACCGGGCTTGCTGTGGAGAATCGAATGGCCGGGGCCAGTCTAGCACAATCAGCCGAGGGCCTGATCCAGGTCGGAGACAAGGTCCTCCAGGTCCTCGATCCCCAGCGAGAGGCGGATCATCCCGCGGCCCACTCCGGCGAGGGACAGCTCGTCGTCGGAGAGCCCCGCGTGGGAGGCGAGGACCGGCATCATGGCGCTGCTCTCGACGCCACCGAGGGTGGCCGCCCGGAGGAACACCCGGAACCGGTCCATGGTCCGGCAGGCCGCGTCGAAGCCTCCGTCCACCTCGAAAGTGACCATGCCGCCGTAGCCCCGCATCTGGCGGCGGGCGACGGAGTGCCCCGGGTCCGTCTCCAGGCCCGGGTAACGGACCCGGCGGATCCTCCCGTGGGACGCCAGGTGGGCCGCCACGGCGGCGGCGTTTCCGTTCTGGGTCCGGACCCGGACCGCCAGCGTCTTAAGGCCCCGGGCCAGCAGGAACCCGGCCAGGGGATCGGCGCAACCTCCGCCGAGCGTCCGGATCTTCCTCACGGGCGCCATCCTCTCGGAGGATCCCAGAATCACTCCCGCCAGGAGATCGCTGTGGCCTCCCAGGTACTTGGTGGCCGAGTGAATCACCAGATCGGCGCCGAGAACGAGCGGGTTCTGGTTGTAGGGCGTGGCGAAAGTGCTGTCCACGGCCAGGCGGAATCCGGGCGCGGCTCGCGGCGGCGGCGAGGCTGGAGAGGTCCAGCACCTCCAGCGTCGGGTTCGTGGGAGTCTCCGCGAAGATCACACGGGTGTGGGGGCGCCAGCCGGTCGAGATGCCCCACGTCGTCCGCGTTGAAGTACCGCGCAGAGATTCCGAGATCCGCGAGAAGATCCTGGAAGAGCCGGTAGGTGCCGCCGTAAATGGTCCGGAGGGAGAGGATCTCGTCGCCGGCGCGCACCAGGGAGAGGATGGCGGCCGTGGTGGCCGCCTGTCCCGAAGAGAAGAGGACCGCCTCCTCCGCCGACTCCAGCGAGGCCATGGTCCTCTCCACTTCGTCGAGAGTGGGGTTCGCGTAGCGGGAATAGATGTAGCGGGGCCCTTTCCCCGCGTTGTGGCGCTGGATCGCTGCGACGCTCTCGAAGACAAAGGCGGAGGTCTGGTAGATGGGGGAAGCGAGGGCACCGGAACCTTCCAACGACTCCTGCCGGGACCTGACGCACCGGGTGGCGAATCTCCACCCCGCCCCACCCTCTTTCTCCATGCTCTCCTCCTTGTAAACCATACTGTATCTTGTGGGTTAGTAATCGCGGAACGCTAGGAATGCGGCAGGACGGGCTTTTCGGCCGGGGTGGCTCTGTTTCTTCTTCCAGCGTTTACACTTCCGGGCGGGCGGTCGAAACTTTTCGCTTGACACCCCGCTGCGGAGTCCAATATCATGCGCACTCGTGGAACAAAGTGGAATGAAGTGGAACAGCCCCCCTCGTTCCCTTTGTTTTCCAACCGCACTCAGAGACTAAAGAAAAGGGTCCCGGAATGCAATCCTCCGGGACACTCGGGCGCGCTTTTGAGGACGCCTTCCAGGCTTTCCCATCGGGGACGGGCGCATGCTGAGAGGAAACTCTCCCGCCAGGATCGATGAGAAGGGGCGCCTGAAGATCCCCACCACCTTCCGGAACTTCATCGAACAGCAATACGGCAAGGAAGTCTTCATCACCAGCCTTTCCGGGGAGTTCGTCCGGATCTACCCGATGCTGGTGTGGCTCGAGATTGAGAAGAAGATCGCCGAGGTTTCTTCCATGAACCCCACCATCCAGCGCTTCCTGGACCTGGTGAACTACTACGGCGCCGTGGGGAGCCTGGACGCCCAGGGGCGTGTGGTCATCCAGCCCCTTCTCCGCCGCTCCGCTGAGGTGACCGGCAGCGTGTCGGTCCTAGGAAAACAGCGTTACCTGGATGTTTGGAACCACGAGAAGTTCCACGGCAGAATCGAAGCGAACCCCCTAACCGAGGAAGATCAGCAGGTCCTCGCCTCCCTGAAGATCTGAGGAAAGAGCCAGATGCTCGCCGAGCCCTCCACCGTGATCTCAGACCCGCCCCGCGAGAGCATCCCGCTGCACCGGCCGGTCCTCCTCCGGGAGACCCTGGCCCTTCTGGCGCCGGAACGCGGGGCCACCGGGGTGGACTGCACCGTCGGGATGGGGGGCCATTCGCGGGCGCTCCTGGAGTCGGTGGGTCCTTCCGGGCGGGTGGTGGGCCTGGACCGGGATGCCGAGTCCTTGAAGCGCGCAACGAAGGAGATCGAGGAATTCCGCGGCTGCTTCCTGCCGGTACACGCCGACTACCGGGACCTCCGGAGCGTCCTCGCCGCACGGGGCATTCTCTCCGTCGACTTCCTGCTGGCGGATCTCGGCTTCTCTTCCTTCCAGATGGACTCGCCCGGGCGGGGCTTCTCCTTCACCGCCGATGGACCGCTGGACATGCGGATGGATCGCTCCTCGGGACCCACCGCCGCGGATCTCCTGTCGGAGATGGACGAAGAGGAGATCGCACGGGCGCTGAGGGAGTACGGCGAGGAGCGCGCCGCCGGCCGGATCGCCTGCGCCCTTGTCCTGGAGCGGCGGCGTCACCCCATCCGCACCACCCTCCACCTGGCCCGGATCGTGGAGCGGGCCGCCGGAGGCCGCCGGGGCCTCCGGATCCACCCGGCCACCCGCACCTTCCAGGCGCTGCGGATCGCGGTGAACCGGGAACTGGAGGGGCTGGGCGATTTCGTGAAGGAAGGCTGCCGGCTCCTGATTCCCGGCGGCCGTGCCGCCTTCATCTCCTTCCACTCCCTGGAGGACAGGCTCGTCAAGCAGGCCCTGATTTCGCTCACCGAGCGCTGTCTCTGCCCTCCCGGGATGCCCCGTTGCGCCTGCGGCCGGCCGGGAATCGTGGAGCGCGTGACCCGGAAGGCCGTGCGCCCGGGCGAGGAGGAGATCCTGTCGAATCCCCGATCCCGCAGCGCGCGGTTGAGGGTGGTCCGCCGGCTGCCCGACCCGCCGCAGCCCCATCCGGAGGACCGCGGATGAGATCTGCGGACTCTTTCCGCCGCGTCGTCCTCAACCAGCACTTGGTGAAGGAACGGGACCAGGCCCGCGCACGGGAGCTGCGGCGCGTGGTCTGGATCTGCGCCGTGATGCTGGTGCCGGTGCTGTTCTACGTCTGGCAGCAGGTGGAGTACCTGCGGTACGGCTACCAGGTGGAGCAGCTCCGCGCGGAGAAGGCCCGGCTGGTGGAATGGAACCGGCAGCTGAGGTTGGAGCGGGCGACCCTGCTCGACCTGAAGCGCGTGGAGAAGGCGGCGGTCCGGCTGGGCCTCGTCCCCCCCACTCCCGACAACACCGTGAAGATCCGCCTGAGCGGTGACTCGGGGAGTCCCGGGAACGTGGCCCACCGGCAGGGCCCGGTGGACGGCCTGGTCGCGGCCGAGCGCTAGCGAGCGCTAGCGAGCGCTAGAGGAGAGACCGCCATGTGGCAGCGCGGAAGGATTCCCGGACGGGTGACGACCCTGGTGTGCGCCCTGGGCTGCGCCCTGCTCGCGGTGCAGCTCCGGCTCATCCAGCTGCAGGTCTTTGAGGCCCCCCGTCTGCGCGCCGAAGCACGTTCCCAGCAGGAGGCAGTGATCGATCTCGACCCGAAGCGGGGCCCCATCTACGACCGCAACGGCAAGGAGCTCGCCCTCTCGGTGGACGTGGACTCGGTCTGCGCCGAGCCCACCCGGATCGCCAACCCCACGACGGCGGCCCGGAGCCTCTCCCGGGTCCTGGGGGTCCGGTTCGAGGATCTCCGGGCGAAGCTCAAGAGCGGGAAGCACTTCGTTTATGTCCGCCGGAAGATCACCCCGGCCCAGCGCAAGGCGGTGGAGCGGCTTGGCATCCAGGGGATCGGCTTCATCAAGGAGAGCAAGCGGTATTACCCGAAGGGGTCCCTCGCGGCCCACGTGCTGGGCTACGCCGGCATCGACAACCAGGGCCTCGCCGGGATTGAGTCCTCCCAGGACCGGGAGGTCAAGGGCGAGCCGGGCCGGATCTACGCGCTCCGGGACGGCCGGGGCGGGCATGCCCTGGCCACCAGCGAGCGTCCTCCCACGGCGGGCCGCTCCGTGGTGCTGTCCCTGGACGAGGTGATCCAGCACCTGTCCGAGAAGGAGCTGGATGCGGCGGTGACGGAGCACCGGGCCCGGGGCGGGACCGCCATCGTGATGCGGCCCGATACCGGCGAGATCCTGGCCCTGGCCAACTGGCCCACCTTCGATCCCAATGCCTACCTGGACTACTCCGAGGAGGCCCGCAGGAACCGGGCCATCGCCGAGATCTACGAGCCCGGCTCCACCTTCAAGGTGGTCACGGCGGGGGCCGCCCTCGAGGAGAAGAAAGTCACTCCCGCCACGGTGGTCTATTGCGAGCATGGCGCCATCCGGATCGGTAGGACCACCATGAAGGAGGACCGCCTCCCCTACGACTACCTCACAGTGCAGCAGATCGTGGAGAAGTCGAGCAACGTGGGCGCCATCAAGCTGGCGCTCATGATGTCCTCCTCGGCCTTCTACCGGCACCTCACCGATTTCGGGTTCGGCCGGCCCACCGGGATCGATCTGCCGGGAGAGACCCGCGGGATCCTCCGGCCGCCGCAGAACTGGTCCGGCCTCTCCCAGGCCTCCCTGGCCATCGGCCAGGAGGTGGGCGTCACACCGCTTCAGTCGGTGACCGCGCTGGCCGCCGTGGCCAACGGCGGGATTCTCCGCCGTCCCTGGATCGTGGCGGGCCTCGTGGGAGAGGACGGTACCGTCTCGCGGAGCGTGCGTTCCGCGGATCCCGGACGCCGGATCCTCTCCCCCGAAACGGCGTCGGCCCTTACCACCATGCTGGAGAAAGTCGTGACCGACGGCACCGGCAAGGCCGCCGCCGTCCCAGGCTATCCGGTGGCGGGGAAGACCGGCACCGCCCAGAAGATCGGCGAGTCGGGCCGCTACAGCAGCGGGAAATACGTCGCCTCGTTCGTGGGCTTCATCCCCGCCCGGGACCCGGCCCTGGCCATCATCGTGGTGGTGGACGAGCCCCACAACGGGTATCACGGCGGCGAGATCGCGGCCCCGGTCTTCGCCCGGATCGCCCTCCCCTCCCTCCAGTACCTGGGCGTGATGCCCGGGGAGGGGGGCGTCGTGCTGAATCGCGGCGCCGAGATCCAGGCCTCGCTTCGCAGCTTCGAGTCCATGCCTTCCCTCTCGCGCGGCGCGCCGACCCGCCGTCCGCGCACGGGCGCCGAGCAGCCCGCCCGCTTCCTCCTCCTGGCCCGGGCCGAGACCCGGGCGCGGAACGCCGCAGAGCCGGGAGAGGTGGCGGAGATGCCCGACCTCTCCGGGCGAAGCCTCCGGGAGGCCATCGTCATGCTGTCCCAGATGGGCCTGGTGCACCGCATCCACGGGCACGGAGCGCTGGTGGGAAGCCAGAATCCGGCGCCGGGCGAGGAGGTCCGGCCGGGAAGCCTCTGCAGCCTGACTCTCACCGAGGAGCGACCTTGAACCTGTCCCGCATCCTCGAGCAGGTGGAGGTGGACCGGATTTCCGGGCCGCGCGATCCGGCCGTGCTGGGAATCGCCTACGACTCGCGCCGGGTGGAGCGCGGCTACCTCTTCGCCGCCATCGCCGGCGAGAAGCAGGACGGCAACCGCTTCGTCCCCGACGCCCTCGAGCGCGGCGCCTGTGCCATCCTCTCGGCCAGGCCGGCGCCGGATCCGCCTCCGGCCACCTGGGTGCGCGTCTTCGACGACCGGGAGGCGCTGGCCCTCTCCGCGCGCAACTACTACTCCCGGCCCGACGAGAGGATTCGGGTCGCGGGGGTCACCGGGACCAACGGGAAGACCACGGTGGTGTACCTCCTGGAGTCGATCCTGAGGGCCGCGGGAGAGAAAGTCTGCGCCCTGGGGACCCTGGCCTACCGGATCGGACGCGAGGAGATCCGGGCGGAGCGCACCACTCCCGAGTCGGTGGACCTCTACCGCCTCCTGGACCGGGCCGCCGCCGAGGGATGCCGCCACGCCGTGATGGAGGTCTCCTCCCACTCCCTGGCCCTGAAGCGCGTGGCGGGCCTCCGCTTCGCCGCGGCCGTCTTCACCAATCTCACCCGGGATCATCTGGACTTCCACGGCGACATGGAGCACTACCGGGAGGCAAAGTCCTGGCTATTCCGGGACCTCGCCGAAGGGTGCCCGGCGGTCGTGAACCTTGATGATCCGGCTTCGTCGCACTTTCTCTCCGTCACCCGCGGCCGGAAAGTCACGTACGGGTTCCATTCCGGCGCCGACGTCCGGATCGAGTCGTTCCAGCCCGACTGGAAGGGCTGCAATCTCTCCCTCCGAGTGATGGGAAAGGCCCTCCCGCTGCGGAGCCGTCTCTTCGGGCGGCCCAACGCCAGCAACATCGCCGCGGCCGTGGCCGCCGCGGCCGCCCTGGGCACCGAGCTGGACGCGGCGGCGGAAGGCGTCACCGCCCTGAAGGGGGTGCCGGGGCGCCTCGAGAGCGTGGAGGCTGGACTGGGCTTCTCGGTCTACGTGGACTACGCCCACACCGACGACGCTCTCGCCAACACCCTGAACACCGTGCGGGAGCTCCGGCCCCGCCGGCTCATCGTGGTGTTCGGCTGCGGCGGCGACCGGGACCGGACGAAGCGGCCACTCATGGGGGCCGCCGCGGCGCGGCTCTCCGACCTGGCCATCCTGACCTCGGACAATCCCCGCAGCGAGGACCCGCTGGCCATCGTGGCGGAGGTGGAGAAGGGAATCCGGCAAGTGACATCCGACCCGGTCCGGTATCGCGTGATTCCGGACCGGCGGGAGGCGATCCGGTCGGCCATCCTGGAGGCCGACGGCGGCGACGCGGTGGTGATCGCTGGGAAAGGGCACGAGACCTACCAGATTCTGCGGGATCGGACGATCCCGTTCGACGATCGGGAGGTCGCCCGGGAGATCCTGCGCACCCGGGTCCCGGCAAACTCCGGCCGTGGCCCGCGTTAGCCTCTCGGAGGCGACGCGGGGGACGGAGGGCGTGCTCCTGCGGGGCGATCCGGAAGCGACGGTGGAGTCCTACTCCATCGACACCCGGACGCTGAAGCCCGGCGACCTGTTCTTCGCCCTGGTGGGCCCGAACCATGACGCCCACCGCTTCGTGCCCGAGGCGATCCGGAAGGGGGCCGCGGTGGTGGTGATCTCCCGGGGCCGCGCCGGCGATTTCCCCGGGGCGGCGGTCCTCCGGGTCCCGGACACGACCCGGGCCCTTCAGGACCTGGGCGGCTGGGTGAGGCGGCGGCAGCCGGTGAAGGTCCTGGGGATCACCGGATCCACGGGGAAGACGACGACCAAGGAGATGACGGCGGCGGTGATGGAAGAGGCGATGCCCACCCTCAAGTCCGCGGGAAACCTGAACAACGCCTTCGGCCTGCCCCTCTGCCTGCTGGAGCTGGAGCCGCGGCACCGGGCGGCGGTGCTGGAGATGGGGATGAGCTACCCCGGGGAGCTGACGAAACTCGCGGCCATCGCCGATCCCGACGTGGGCGTCCTCACCAACGTCTACCCGGTCCACCTGGAGCACTTTCCCTCGGTGGCGGCCATCGCCGACGCCAAGGGGGAGCTCTTCCGCGGCATGCGGGACGACGCGGTGGCGGTCTACAACGCCGACGATCCCGAGGCGACCCGGGTCGTCCTCCCGTTCCCGGGCCGGAAGATCGGCTTCGGCTTCTCGGAGAAGGCGGAGGTCCGCGCCACCGGACTCGCCTCCCTCCCGGCCGGATCCACCCGGTTCCGTCTCAGCGGGACCGGAGAGGATCTGGAGCCGGAGATCCCGTTCCCCGGGCGGCACCACGTTGCCAACGCGCTGGCGGCCGCGGCCGCCGCCCACGCCGCCGGTGCGGACGGCTCCGCGATCCTCCGCGGGCTGGCCCGGACGAGGCCCCTCCCCATGCGGGGGGCCCTCCTCCGGATGAAGGGGGACGTGCGGGTGCTGGACGAGACCTACAACAGCAACCCGAAGGCCATGGAGCGCACCCTGGAGACCCTTTCCCGGATGCCTGCGGTGCGGAAGGTGGTCGCCGCCGGCGACATGCTGGAGCTGGGCCCCGCCGGGAAGGAGGCCCACCGGGTCATGGGAGAGGAGGTGGCCCGAAGCGGCGCCGCCCTCTTCGTGGCGGTGGGAGAGCTTTCGGAACTCGCGGCTCAGAGCGCCCGGGCGGCCGGACTCGCGGAAGTCCGGCACTTCCCCGACTCCGCCGCCGCGGCCGCCTGGACGGCGGCCGCCCTCAGGCCGGGGGACCTGATCCTGGTGAAAGGATCCCGCGGCATGGCCATGGAGCGGATCGTCGAGGCGATCCGCTCTTCCCTGGGCATGGAGGAGGCCTGATGCTTTTCCGTCTCCTCTATCCCCTTCACGAATACATCTCGGTCTTCAATGTCTTCCGGTACATCACCTTCCGGACGGCGCTGGCCACCCTGACGGCTTTACTGATCTCTTTCGGCCTCGGATCCTGGTTGATCCGGAAGCTGAAGGATCTTCAGATAGGGCAGAACATCAGACCCGAGGGGCCTCAATCCCACCACACAAAGAAAGGCACACCCACCATGGGGGGGCTGCTGATCATTCTGGCGGCGGTGCTCCCCACCCTTCTCTGGGCTGACCTCACCAACCGATACGTGTGGATTGCCGTGGCATCCACTCTCGCCTTCGGTGTCATCGGCTTTCTCGATGACTACCTCAAGCTGCGAAAAATGAGGTCCCTCGGGCTGAGTGTTAGAGCCAAGATGGCGGCGCAGATCCTGGTGGCCGGGATCATCGGCATCTACCTGATGCACCTGGCACAGCTGGATCTGTTCACGACGCAGTTCTCGTTCCCCTTTTTCAAGCGCTGGACCCCCGACCTGGGGTGGTTCTACGTCCCGTTCATCATGCTGGTGGTGATCGGCTCGGCCAACGCGGTGAACCTCACCGACGGGCTGGATGGCCTGGCCATCGGCTCCGTCCTCATCGCCTCGGCCACCTTCGCCATCCTGACCTACATCGCCGGCAACGCGGTGGCCTCCACCTACCTGGGCGTCATCAACGTCAAGGGGAGCGGCGAGCTGACGGTCTTCTGCGGCGCCCTGGTGGGGGCGTCCCTGGGATTTCTCTGGTTCAACTGCAATCCCGCCGAGGTCTTCATGGGGGACGTGGGCTCCATGGCGCTGGGAGGCGCCATCGGGACCGTGGCGGTCCTCATCAAGCAGGAAATCCTCCTGGTGTTCGTGGGCGGGCTCTTCGTGATGGAGGCATTCTCGGTGATCCTCCAGGTCGCCTCGTTCAAGACGCGCGGCCGCCGGATCTTCCGGATGGCGCCCCTCCACCACCATTTCGAGCTTGGCGGCTGGCCGGAGCCCAAGGTGATCATCCGCTTCTGGATCATCGCCATCATCTTCGCCCTGGTCAGCCTTTCGACCCTGAAGCTGCGTTAGACGAGCGGCCCCGGGCGGGCCCCCGCGAAAGCGGGCGTCCGGCCTCCCGGCGGAACAAGAGAACATGGAGCGCGTGTCGGGTCTCCGATTCGTGGTGGTCGGGGCGGGGCGCAGCGGCCTCGCCCTCACCCGCTTCCTTCTGGATCGGGGCGGCGAGGTGGTCCTGACCGACAACCGCTCGGAAGGGCTCGATCCGGAGGTCCGGGAGATGGGCCGCCGGGGGGCGCGGCTGGACCTGGGGGGCCACGACGAGGCCGCCTTCACCCGGGCGGACCGGGTGCTGGTCAGCCCCGGGGTGCCCCTGACGCTGCCCGCCCTGGAGTCGGCCCGGCGGGCCGGGGTCACCGTCTGGGGCGAGATCGAGTTCGCGTCCCGCTTCCTGAAAGGACGGATCATCGGCATCACCGGCACCAACGGCAAGAGCACCACGACCACCCTCACGGGACTCCTTCTTTCCGGGGGAGGGCTAGACGCCGTGGCCTGCGGGAACCTGGGAACCCCCCTCATCGAGATGGCCCCTGCCGACGCCCCTTCGCGCCACTACGTGGTGGAGCTTTCCTCGTTTCAGCTGGAGGCGATAGAGACCTTCAGGCCCCACGTCGCGGCGCTCCTCAACGTCGCGCCGGACCACCAGGACCGGTACGCGAGCCACGCCGACTACCGGGAGGCCAAGGGGAGGATCTTCGAGAACCAGAGGCCGGAGGACCGGGCGCTGCTGAACCGGGACGATGCCGAGACCCTGGAGTTCGCCGGCGGGATTGCCGCCGGGATCTCGTTTTTCAGCCGTCTGGAGAAGGTCGAGGACGGGGCCTGCGTGGAGGGCGGGCGGGTGGTGATCCGGAACGCCGGGCGGTCCCGGGAAGTCCTCCCGGTGGACCAGGTCCCCCTGGTGGGGGTGCACAACCTGGAGAACGTGCTGGCCTCGGTGGCGGCCGCGGACCTCTGCGGTGTCGCCTCCCGGTCCATGGCCTCCGCCATCCGGCGCTTCCGCGGGCTTCCCCACCGGATCGAGCTCGTGGCGGAGAACGATTCGGTCCGCTACTACGACGACTCCAAGGCCACCAACGTGGCCGCCACCGCCAAGTCCCTGGCCGGCTTTCCCGGCGGCGTCATCCTGATCCTGGGCGGAAAGGACAAGGGGGGCGACTTCGCCTCGCTCGTTCCCCTGATTCGCGAGCGGGCCGCCGGTCTCGTATTCATGGGGAAGGCCCGGGACTCCATCCGCGCCCAGGTGGGCGAGCCGGTGCCGGCCCGGACGGTCGTCACCATGGCGGAAGCCGTCGCCGCTGCGAAGGAGATGGCCGCGCCGGGGCAGGTCGTGCTCCTGGCGCCGGGCTGCGCCTCCTTCGACGCCTACCGCAATTACGAGGAGCGTGGGGAGGATTTCCGCAGGAAGGTGCTGTCCCTGGCGGGGGGGGCCCCCGCGCCCGGCGGAGGACGCTGATGTCCCGGAAGCTGGCCTTCGACCGGATTCTCTTCTCCATCCCGGTGGTCCTCTCCCTCTTCGGGATCGTGATGATCTACTCCTCCTCCGCTGTGATCTCGATGGAGCACTACGGGTCCCCCTACCACTACCTGGGAAAGCAGGTGGCGGCGCTGGCGGGAGGATTCACCCTGATGCTCTATGCCATGCACTTCGACTACCGGCGCCTGAGGAGCCGCTGGTTCATCCTGGGGTCGCTGCTGGCGGTGGCCGCCCTGCTCATGCTGGCCCTGGTCACCCCTTCCGGCCACGTCCGGCGCTGGATCTCCCTGGGCTTCTTCTCCTTCCAGCCCTCGGAGCTGGCCAAGCCGGTGCTGGTCCTCTTCCTGGCCGCGTTCCTGGACAAGCGCGCCGAGGAGATCAACGACTGGCGCCGGACGCTCCTCCCGTGTGCCGTCGTGGTGGGCGCCATCGCGTTTCTCATCTATCTGCAGCCCGACCTGGGGACCGCCGCCGCCGTCTGCCTGAGCGCCGGCATCCTCCTGTACCTGGCGGGGCTGAAGATCCGGTATCTGGCCGCCGCGGGCGCCCTGGGCTTCATCGGCCTCATCGTGATGATCTTCCAGGCCAACTACCGGGTGCAGCGGCTCATGGCGTTCCTCCACCCCTCCGACGATCGCCTGGGCGCCGGCTACCAGATCCAGCAGTCCCTCCTCTCCTTCGGGAGCGGGGGGATCCATGGGATGAACCTCGGCGAGGGACGGCAGAAGCTCTTCTTCCTGCCGGAGCCCCACACCGATTTCATCTACGCGGTCGTCGGCGAGGAGCTGGGACTCCTGGGGACCTCCCTGGTGGTCCTGGTCTTCGCTTTTCTCCTCTGGCGGGGGATCCGTGCGGCGCTGAGGGCACCGGACCGGTTCGGCTACCTGCTGGGCATGGGGTTGACCCTGTTCCTGGTGGTCCAGGCCGCGCTCAACATGGGCATGGTGCTCGGACTGCTGCCGACGAAGGGGCTCCCGCTCCCCTTCATCTCGTACGGGGGATCGTCCCTGATGATCGGACTGCTCTCGGTGGGAGTGATCTTGAACATCTCCCAGCACTCCAACTGAGGTGACGGACCCGGCGGCATCGGCGGAGCGGGTCGTCTTCGCGGGCGGAGGGACCGGGGGACACATCTACCCGGCGGTGGCGGTGGCCCAGGAGATCTCCCGGCGCCGCAGGGGCCTCGAAGTGGTGTTCATTGGGACCGGATCGCCCTTCGAGAAGCGGGTCGTGGAGGGCCACGGCTTCCGGCTGCTGAGCGTCAGCTCCCGGGGTCTTCTGGGCCGCAGCCCGGCGGCCAAGGTCTCCGCCCTGTTCTGGACCGGGGTGGGGCTGCTCCAGTCAATCCGGATCCTCTGGGGGCTGAAGCCCAGGGTCGTGGTGGGGGTGGGGGGCTTCGCGTCGGGACCGGTGGTGGCCGCGGCGATCCTCCTGCGGATTCCCACCATGATCCAGGAGCAGAACTACTCGCCGGGGCTGGCGAACCGGATCCTGGCGCGGTGGGTGGACCGGATCGCGGTCTCCTTCGAGGAGACCCGGGAGCAGCTGGGAGGGCGCGGAGAGGTGACCGGGAATCCCATCCGGTCCGAGTTCTCGGCGGTGAAGCCGCGGCCGCGCGGCGCCACCCTCGCCCTCCTGGTCTTCGGAGGCAGCCAGGGGGCCCGGGCCATCAACGAGAAGATGATGGAGGCGCTGCCCCGGCTATCGCACATGAGGCTGGGGCTGAAGATCGTGCACATGACGGGGGAGAAGGATCGCGAGCGGGTGGAGGCCGCGTACCAGGAGAGCCGCCTGGACGCCCAGGTGGTTGCCTACCTGGACAGGATGGCGGAGGAGTACGCCCGGGCCGACCTGGTGATCTGCAGGGCCGGGGCCACCACGGTGGCGGAGCTGACCGCCTGCCAGAAGGCGGCGATCCTGATCCCCTTCCCGAAGGCGGCGGCCGACCACCAGCGGCTGAATGCCGAGAAGCTGGAGCTATCCGGAGCCGCCGTCATGCTCCAGGAGTCGGACCTGACCGGAGAGCGGCTGGCCCGGGAGATCGAGGCGCTGGCCTCCAACCCCGACCGGATCACGGCCATGGAGCGCGCCTCCGCCCGCCTGGCCCGGCCGGACGCCGCGGTCCGGGTGGCGGAGCTGGCGGAAGAGCTGATGGCATGAAGAAGGTCCGGCAGGTCCACTTCGTGGGTGTCGGCGGGATCGGGATGAGCGGGATCGCCGAGGTCCTTCTGAACCTGGGATACGGCGTGACGGGCTCCGACCTGGTGGCGAGCGGAGTGACCCGCCGCCTGGAAGAGCTGGGAGGACGGGTGGCCGTCGGCCACTCGGCGCGGAACGTGAAAGGGGCCGACGTGGTGGTGGTCTCCTCGGCGGTGGGTCCCGGCAACGTGGAGGTGGCGGAGGCCCGCCGCCTCCAGATCCCGGTGATCCCCCGGGCGGAGATGCTCGCGGAGCTGATGCGGATGAAGTACGGCGTGGCCATCGCCGGCTCCCACGGGAAGACCAGTACCACCTGCATGGTGGCCCAGGTCCTGTCGGGATCGAACCTGGATCCCACCATCGTCATAGGGGGCCGGCTCGAGATCCTGGGGAGCAACGCCAAGCTGGGGAAGGGGGACCTCCTGGTGGCCGAGGCGGACGAGAGCGACGGGTCTTTTCTCCACCTCTCCCCCACCATCGCCGTGGTGACCAACATCGACGCCGAGCACCTGGACCATTACGGGAGCCTGGGCCGGTTGCAGGACGCCTTCGTGGATTTCCTGAACAAGGTGCCTTTCTACGGCACCGGGATCGTCTGTTTGGACGACCCCCGGATCCGGGAGATCCTGCCGAGGCTCGAGCGGAAGATCATCACCTACGGCCTCTCGGACAGTCCCGACCTGAAGGCCGACGGGATCGAGGTGAAGGAGTTCACGTCCCGCTTCGAGGTCTCCTTCAAGGGGAAGCCCCTGGGGAGGGTGGATCTGAAGGTGCCGGGGAGGCACAGCATCAGCAACAGCCTGGCCGCCTTCGGCGTGGGGCTGGAGCTGGATCTCCCCTTCGACTGGATCGCCTCCCACCTGTCCCAGTTCCGGGGGGCCGACCGCCGCTTCCAGCTCAAGGGCGAGGTGAAGGGCATCCTGGTAATCGACGACTACGGCCATCACCCGGCGGAGATCCTGGCCACCCTCCTGGCGGCGCGGCGGGGATGGGACCGGCGGACGGTGGTGGTCTTCCAGCCCCACCGCTATTCCCGGGCTCGGGCGCTCCACGACGAGTTCGCGCGCTGCTTCGAGAATGCCGACGTCCTGGTGGTCACCGATATCTATCCCGCCGGGGAGACGCCGATCCCGGGCGTCTCCGGCGAGAGCCTGGCCGAGGCGACCCGGCGCCAGGGCCACCGGGACGTGACGCTGGTGCGGGACCTGAAGGACGTCCCCGGCTTCCTGATCTCCCGGGTGAAGCCGGGGGACATGGTGATCACCCTGGGGGCCGGGTCGGTCTGGAGGGCCGGGGAGGAGTTTCTGCGGCGCCTGGAGAAGGGCTCGTGATGATCCGGGGGCGGGCGGCGCACCGGGTGATCGAGGAGACGGTCATGGCGGGAAGCTGGGTGGAAAAGGCGAAGGAGATTCTGGACGCCTCCACGGTCCCTTACGAGCGGAACTTTCCGATCGCCCGGCTCACGACCCTCGGCGTGGGCGGACCCGCCGACTTCCTGGTCCGGCCGGCGTCGGCGCACCCCCTGGCCCAGGCCCTGGAGGGGCTCACCGACGAGGGGATCCGGGTGGCGTTCCTCGGGGCCGGCTCCAACCTCCTGATATCGGACTCGGGCTTCCGGGGCGCGGTGATCTGCCTGGCCGACCTCCTGGAGGAGCCCCGGGTGGAGGAGAACCGCGTCCTGGCGGCCGCCGGATGGAGGCTGCCGTTCCTGGTCTCCCGCCTGACGCGGCTCGGCCTTTCGGGCCTGGAGTGGGCGGAAGGGATCCCGGGATCGGTGGGGGGGTCGGTGCGGATGAACGCCGGGGCCTTCGGCGATTCCATGCAGGGGAGCGTCCGGGAGGTCACCCTCCTGGACCGCCACGGCCGGGTGGAGCGGCGGCGCGTCTCCCCGGCCGATTTCGCCTACCGGAGCGCCCCCTTCCTGGGGGATCGCCTGGTGGTGGAGGCCCTCTTCGAGCTGGCCCCCCGGGAGCCGTCGGAGATCGAGGAGATCCTCCGGCCGTTCCGGGAGCACCGCCGGCTCACCCAGCCCGTGGGGGCCCGCAGTTCCGGATGCATCTGGAAGAACCCGCCGGGAAGCAACGCCGGCCGGCTGATCCAGGAAGCGGGCCTCAAGGGCTCCGTGGTGGGAGGAGCGATGGTCTCCGAGATCCACGGCAACTTCATCGTGAACACCGGCGGCGCCACCTTCTCCGACGTCATGGCGCTGTCCGACAGGATCCGGGAGAAGGTCCTCAAGGACTTCGGCGTGGCCCTCGAGATGGAGGTGGTGGTGTGGCCGTGATCCCCCCCGTGGTCCCGAGCACCGACGAGAGGTTCCTGCGCCTCACGCGGAACGAGCAGGTGCGGAAGCGGCGCCGGGCCCGGAGCTATCTCCGGGCGGCCACCTGGGCGGGGATGCACCTGGCGGTGGCGGGCGTGGTCGCCCTGGCGGCCTGGGGGGGGCACCACTACCTGACCCACTCGGAGCGCTTCCGGGTGGGCCGGATTCTCTGGACGGGAGGCGACTACGCTCCGCAGCAGGAGATCCGGAAGGTGACGGCTCATTTCGTGGGGAAGAACATCTTCGCGGCCGACCTGGACATGCTGCAGGCGAAGCTGGAGGCACAGCCCTGGATCAAGACCGCCCGCGCCAAGAGGCGCATTCCCGACGCCCTCCTCATCCAGATCGAGGAGCGGGTGCCCGAGGTCCTGGTGAAGGTGCGGGACGGCGTCTACCTGGCCGATGGCGAGGGAACGCTCCTGGATCGTTTCGGGCCCGAGTACGCCGACTACGACTTCCCCATCCTGACGGGGCTGGACCGGGCGGGGAGGGACACCCTGAAGCGGAAGATCCAGAAGGGGGCGACCTTCGTGAACTTCCTCTACAGGACCCGCCCCCAGCTCGCGGACCAGGTGTCGGAGCTGGACCTGGAGGACGACGACGTCCTCTCCATCAGGCTGAACGACGGGGGGCCACCCCTCAGGTCGAGCCCGGACGCCCCCGGATTGAACCTGGACAATTACCTGGCCATGAGGAACTACATCACTTCCAACTACGGCGACGTGAGGTATGTCGACCTGAGATGGAAGGACAGGATCACCATCTTGCCGGCGGAGGAGAGGAGCACCGAGCATGGGGCGAAGCGCTAAGCACATCGTCGGTCTGGACATCGGCACGACCAAGGTCTGCGTCATCGTGGCCGAGCCCAACGAGAACGGATCCTTGGACATCGTGGGGTTCGGCACCTGTCCCTCGAAGGGCCTCCGCAAGGGCGTCGTCATCAACCTGGACGCCACCATCGACTCCATCAAGTCGGCCGTGGAGGAGGCGGAGCTGATGGCGGGGGTGT
>Ga0315288_10003699_pt1 | contig 19535 bp, 17 predicted proteins | sample YL17G11_20_MG_FD_203454 | JGI IMG/M metagenome (GOLD analysis project Ga0315288, IMG submission 203454) | Sediment microbial communities from Yellowstone Lake, YNP, Wyoming, USA - YL17G11_20 | ecosystem: Environmental > Aquatic > Freshwater > Lake > Sediment | place: USA: Wyoming | collected... | reverse complement strand
CCTTGAGCAGAGCGGCCGCGAGCACACCTTCGTGAATCTGAGCGCACTCGACTTCGCCCCCTGCCGCGGTTGTGCCCACCTCTGCGCGAAGTCCAACATCTGTCCCCTCGAAGACGGCCTGCGGCCTTACCTCGAGCCCGTCCTCGAAGCCGACGCGCTGGTACTGGCGTCACCGGTCCATGCGGGCACCATCACGGCCTGGATGTTCGGTTTCCTCTCCCGCATTTGGTGCTTCCACCACCTGAAGAACCTGCTCGAAGATAAGCCGTTGCTGCTCGTGGTAACTGCCCTGTTCCAGCAGAGCGAGCACGGCGGCGTGCAGCGTTTCGAGGAGGCAATCCGGCGTTGGGGCCACAACATGCGACACCTGGGCGCCATCTTCCACGCCACCGACGTACCGCCGTGCTACAAGTGTGGCGTCGGCACCCGGTGCAAGGTGGGCGGGCTCTGGGGCATGGTGGGCCACGACGAGGAGAGACTCCGCAACTTCGTGGTGACGCCGGACAAGTTCAGGCGCTGGGAGGACTGCCCGGAAATGGTGGCGGAAGTGGAACGCTACGCGCAGGTGCTCGCCGAGCTTCCCGGCGGCTCGTCCCCCGCAGACCCGGGAACCTGATCGTGTTGCCCGCAAGTGCGGGGGCGCTTCTGGGAGCTGGTGCGCCAGTAGCACAGAGGGACTGTCCGTGGGCCATTGCCGCGTGCGCTCCTGGCAGGTGGGCAGTATCGGGGGCATGCCCAGCTCGCCCGACCGCGCTCGCAGACATCGCCTGGAGAGGAGAAGGGCACGGGTTTGCTCACTCGTCTTCCCTCGCCTCTTGCCGAGTCTCTGGGACGGCGGAGGAGCGCATTGCCCCTGATGGGGCTAAGTGGTTCCGGCTGAAGAGGCGTAGTTGGGGGGGGACCGCTGGGGGGGCAGAGGAAGCGAAGCCGAGGTGAAGCCCCATCGGGAAGAAGACGCGGGAGGTCGATGAAGCGTCACTGTGCCACGCGCGGTGCGAGCCTCCCTACCGTCTACGTTCCCCGCGGGCCTGCCTACGGGGCGCCAGCACGCCCATCGTGCGCGTCGAGTTGCCTCAGCACGTCGTCGAGCAGCGACTTGGCCCCCTCGATGTCGCCGGCCTGCACGAGCCCAGGTAGCCGCTCCTCCAGGGGTCGGACGACCGGAGACGGGTCGCGTCCCGCCGCCTGCCAGGCGCGCGCGGCCGCCTGGACCGCGTCGATCCTCCGCCTGAGCACCGTCTGGGGGGACTCGCGAAGCGGGCGCTCCTCGAGCGGCTCCCCCCGGAGGAACCTACGGTACGCGGCCAGGGCTTCCTCACCGAACGCGGACCGTTCGAGACGGTCGGGGAGGTCCTTGCCCGTCGCACCGGTGTTCACCCCCACGAGCTGCGCGCCGTGGTTGTAGTGCCACGCGAGGTACGTCTCCCAGTCCACCAGCGACCCGGGGGCCCCCGCATTGGCTTCCACGCCGCCCCACGGCGGATCCCCGTGGCGCGCCAGCTCAGCGTACAAGCTGTCGAACCCCTGCTCCAGCGGACCCACCGCGTAGGTGGACCAGCCGGGCCGCGACCACTCGCTGAAGGCGGCCGACACGGGCGAGCTTGTCCAGTCCTGCGGAGCGCCGGCGGGGATGTGCGTGTACAGCTTGGCAACCGGGAGTCCGGCCTCGACGAACTGCCGACTCCAGAAGGCCACCGTCTCCTGGATGACCGCGCCCAGGGCATCGTGGATGTCGGCGGGAGGGGAGCCCTTGCTGTAGCCTCGGTCCAGAAGGGCCCGGTACCCGAGCTGCCCCTGGGGGGCGTCGTCCTCCGCCACAAGGCGTGCCGTCTCTGGATCGGTCGCCGAGTAGTTGTCGAACGTCGGCTCCGACCCCACCAGCACGCCCGCGAACAGGTTGCCCAGTCCGTCAGCATCGAGCGCCGCCACTTCCTCCACGAGGGGCGGCCCAACCACCTCGCGAATCAGCCGCACCCACTCCGCCCTGACGGCGTCACTCGTGTAGCAGACGGGCGGGGGCATGCGCTCGGGCGCGCCCCAGTTCAGGTAGCGCGCCTTCGCGACCGGGCCGTCCCAGCCGAACCACTCAACGTTGCGCACGTTCGCGGGGTCGTAACCGGGCTGGTCGGGGCCGAACCAGTTCCACAGGTCGGGGCGGTTGCGCCAGGCCACGTGGAAGTCGAAGTGCAGCATCACGGCGACCCGATGCGCGCGCGCCGCCGCGAAGGCTGCGTGGACCCGCGAGGGAACCGTGCCCTCCTCATCGAGGGCCGAGCAGGGCACACCGAAGCCCAGGATGCGAGACGTCCCGTCGCCCGTCTCCCCGATGGCCTCGACCACGGACGGCACGCGCTCCGGTGACATCCAGAACAGCAGGTAGCGCGGCTCCAGGCGCGGCGCATTAGGGCGCACGGTCGGGCCCCCCTCCTGATCGCCAGCTTGCGCCCCAGCCGCGCTAGCACGCCCCACTGCCGGACAGCCGGCCAGCAGGAGGGCTGCCGGAGCAGCGCTGGCCGCGATCCATAGGAGTGCGCGCGCTAGGCGTCGGGCAGGCCGGCTGGTACGGACTGCTGCGTTGGTGGCGGCCATCGTGACAGATCCCGTCCGGATCGCTCCATGGATCATGCTGCTCTTCCGCCGCCCGGTAGCGCCCACCTCTCGCGACTCAGGCCGGCCCGGACCCCCCTCCACCACTTGACAGGACTCTACCCAGCCCTGCCATGCCTATGCCCCTCCCCGCCGGCGCAGGTCCACCGCCTGTTCCTCCGGCGACAACGCGCAGAACTTCCGCGCCGCCTGTAGGTCGCTCACATCCGGAAGCATGGCCTCTAGCCGGGCCAACCGCCCACCCATGCTGGGCACCGCCGGCCACCGCCTCGACACGTTTCCCCAGCTCCGCGAGCCGGATCGCCAGGTCATCCGCGACCGGCGGCCCCAGCAGTCGGGAGAGCAGTTCCCTGGCAGCCTGCACGTCGCCCGTCTTGGCGGCTTTGAGCAGCGCCCTCACCACGTCGCGCAGGTCACGCGGCTTGGCCGCCCGGACCAGTCCCGCGCGCAGCTCGCTCACCCGGCGCACGTGCGGATTACCCGGCCCGCCCGAGTTGCCCTTGGCGAACCGCCCGCGCGCGTCGCGACCACCGATTGCCCCGTTTGGTGTCGGACCGGACGGCGTGACGCCGAGCGTATGGCAAACGCACCCGGCCGAGCCCGTGACCGAAGCGGACGCTGAGCGTCTAGGGAGTCGCGCCCTGAGCGGGCTGCCGTGCAGCGACGAGGGGTTTCTGCCGCGGGTATCGAAGTTGGTTGGCAGAGCGCTTGTGGTTCGTGGCCGTGGCCGCCCCCGCGAACTGGAGGAGGGTGGGGATGACGCCGAGTAAGGGCTCAGCCCCCTCTCCCCCGATCTGGCTGCTGTACCGGTGCTACCGGGTCTGGGCTACATTGCTGTGGCTCACTATGTTCGTCTTGGCCCCATGGGTCTTCCTGGCGGCGGCCTGCAAGCTGCTCTTCGCCATCCATCGCCCTGCGCTTCTCTCCATTGTCTGGGCTATGGAGTGGCCGGGGCGCCACCTTGCGCTCTTCGGCTTGGGGGTCGTGTGCACCGCGTTCCTCATTGAGCTATGTGGATGGTCTCCCCGCGTATGGCACCTCGTCCCGAGAGCCGGACGGTGGCGGTGGGAACGGTGGGACATGACCGAGAGGGAGATCGACTGGTTCGAGCGACACGGTGTACGGACGAAGGAGAGACGACGCGCGGAGGGGCTACGGTAGGAGCAGGCCAAGGGCGGCCATCGTCTTCGCCTGGGCGGATACGGTCCCTTCGTCGATGCTGATCGCGAAGTGGCAGTCGACGAACTGGTAGAGTGATGCGAAGTCCTCGCGCGGCGGCGGGTAGGCGGTCTCGGCGACCCGATAGCCCTCGGCGCGCTGGCTGGGGCCCTGGGTCTGCATCCCGCGGACGACCTCACCGGATACGCCATACCGGCTGTTGTGCAGCGGCGCCCGCACGGTCCGCGTGCCGAGGCCCACGATGTAGCTCAGGCCCAACGGGTTCGCGCCCAGCGTATTGTCGCACGTGCGGACCATCCAGTAGCGGTACTGCTCGTCCCCGGTCAGCGCCCAGGCCCACAGGATCGGCGTCAGGTTGTTCTCGTAGGCGCCCGTGCCCCATGTGATCGGCGCGTAGGGGTGACGGATGAAGGCGTACGCCATGGTGGAGGACGGCCCGATCAGCATCTGCGCGTAGCGGATGATGGCATCGCGCGCGGCGGCTTGCAGCTCCGGCGTCGCCTGCGCCGGGTCGCAGTTCGCGTAAGCCCATGCGGCGCGGCTCTGGTCGTAGAGGCCGTAGACCTCGATCTCAGCTTCCGGCTTCCTCGCCCAGACGGCGGCCTCGGTGAACGCGGCGTTGTAGCGCGCATCGCCCGTCGCTCGCAGCAGCTCGGCCGCGGCATAGGCCTTCGGCGAGAGGAAAGCAGCGGCGTAAGCGGCCGCATCGCCGGCATCGGCCGGTGGGTGCGCCATGGCCCAGTCGAAGGCCCGCTGGGCGCGCTCGAGCAGCTCTGCGGAACGGGGCGCACCACCCAGTGAGCGCCAGATCCGCTCGGCTTGCGCGAAGGCTCCCGCCGCCGTGAACGACCCGGCCGCGTCCTTGGCATAGGCGTAGTCACCCAGCGTGTCCAGCTCCGCAGTGGTGATGAAGTCGGGATCACCGTTGGACTCCGTCCCGTCATGGACCCCGCCGTCTGCATCCTGCAGGCCCTCCCAGAGCCGCAGCGCCCAGGCGGCCTCGTCCAGGATATCCGGCACACCGTTGCCGGACTCCGGGACGTTGAGCTGGCCGTCACGGAACTTCGCGGGCGCGATCTCGTAGGCGTCCATGAGCGTCTGGGCCACGTCGATGTGGGAGCGCGGGTTGTAGTCGCCCGCATCGTGATGGCCGCCGACGGCTTGAACGCGCGCGCGGCTAAGGTCGGCCCTATCCGCCAGGACCTTGATGTCGTGGGGCTCGAGCCGGTTCTGGGTGGTTGGCGTGAGGCCGTTCGCGTGGCAGGCTACGCGACGCCATTCGGAGTAGGGCGGGCCCAGCTCGATCCCGCAGCGCTGAGCGAACACGCCGTAGGCGGCCGTCTGGAAGGCTTCGGCGTAGACGTCATCTGCGATCCGGAAGGGCAGGCTCCGGCCAACGCCTGGCACGCTGATGAAGTACGTCCCCGGCCGGCGGAAGTCCGTGAAGTCCAGAAGGTAGACATTCTCACCGGAGTGGTCGACGTTGGACACGCCCTCGTTCATCTCCCCGGACCGGTGGATGAGCTCCGACCGGCCGGAGTGGACGACCGTGCCGTCCTCTGTGTGGATATGGAACTCCGGCGGCGATTCGAAGGCCAACGCGCTCGCCCCGGGGCGCCGCTCCTCCGCAGGCGCGTTGCCTTGCAGGGCGCCCCAGAACGCCTGCTCTCCGGAAGCCGATGGGGCGCGGCTCGTTGGCTGCTCGGGGAAGGAGCCGAGCCAGCGGCCGAGGTAGGCGACCTTGACCGGCGAGTCCGTGAGATAGCCGACCTGGTTCGCCTTGATGGAGCGGGTGAGCGTGCGCTCCGAGTGGAACTCCATCGTGGCCGGGGCAGACTCGACCGCTGCCTCCGGCGCCACGGACACCTCCACGCGATCCTCATCGCTAAGCTCCTGCGCCAGCTCGAGGAACACCTCGTGCATCGGGATTGCCTGGAAGGGCCAGCCGACGGGGAGGTAGGTATCTACGCGCGAGATCCGGCCGAGTGCAGTCACGGGAACGGGCTCGCCGTTGACCCGTACCTGGTAGCTCTCCACCCGGCTCGCGGCCTCGGGCGCCAGGCCCGGCCCGAACTCGAGGCACAGGATGCGCCCGCCCACGGGCTCGAGCCGCCGTAGCCCGAGCACCGCCAGATCGACCGGGTCCGCCGCCTCGGGTAGCGCCGACGTGGACACCATCTGCGCCGTGTGGGCAGCCGTGACCATGCTTCCGTTCGAGCCCTGCGCGATCACGGTGTAGTCCGCGCCCGCCTGCATGGGACTCGGCAGCTCCAGTGTCACGATCGTCCGCTCGAACGCAGAGAAGGGGCAGCCCGGCGGGCCGGTCGCCTCCAGCTCGCGTCGCGCCGTAGCGGCAACAGGCGACACGAAGACCCCGAAGGCATACGCGGGATCCTGCTCGCTGACGATCCGGTAGGCATTCGGGTCCCCACAGGTCGGCGTGACGCTCATGCCGATGGCGATCTCGACGTGCGTGTCATCGGCCCTGTGCGCGCTCCGAACGCCGAGCGACGTGCGAACAGCGACCCGGTTGTCCGGCAGCGCGCGGAAGCCGTCGAGAGTCATGGGCGGCGCGCCGAGCAGAACCACAGCGGCAAGGACGAAGGCGTGCATCATGGCCCCCTTTCCCCTTGCTTCGGTGCTCGGTCATACGGAGCCTCCCTGGCAGGGTCCGCCGCCCACGCCGCGGAACAACCTGGTAGCCGGAGGAGGCCACGCCCGTGGGGCCACCGTTGCTCTCGCCCGAACATGACGCGGAAGTGCATGCGCTCTGGGCCGCGTTCGCTCGCCGGGGGAACGACCGCGTGCCCATCACCTTCGCCTGCGATGAGCAGGCGTGGCTGAAGGCCGCGGGTGAGACGTTCGGCCGGTTCTACGCCGACCCGCGCGTGCATCTTAGTGTGCAGCTCAGGGGCCGCCACTGGTTCGCCACGAACGTCATCGGCGACATGCGGTCGGCATTGCCCGACGCGTGGCCGGTCGTGACCCAGCTCTGGATGTACGAGAACGAGTTCTTCGGGTGCGAGGTCGTCTACCAGGAGGACGAGTATGCCTGGGCCCTGCCGCTGCGCCTCGGGCGAGCGGATCTGCTGCGTCACATCGCCGACCTCGACCCGGAAGAGCGTGCCCGTTGCAACAGCGCCTTCCGGATGTACGAGGCGATCCGAGAGCTGGCGGACGGACTAGAGTACGAGGGGCGACCAGTAACGGCCGTCCCGCCCGGCGGCGGCACACACGGGCTCTTCACCAAGGCGGTAGAAATCCGCGGCGCGGAGCAACTGTGTCTGGACCTCTATGAGGCGCCGGCGTTCGTGGATGAGCTGATGCGTCTGGTGACCGAGAAGACGATCGCGCGCATCCGGGTGTTCCGTCGGCTTACAGGCCAGGACCATGCGGACCAGCCGTCCGCGACGGGCTTCCACTTCTGCGACGACAGTCTCGACCTCATCTCACCACAGACCTACGAGCGGTTCGTGCTGCCCTGGCATGAGCAGCTCTACTCAGCCTTCACCACCGGCCCTCGGGCGATCCACCTCTGCGGCCATGCAGCCCAGCACTTCGATACGCTCTACCACAAGCTCGGCGTGACGACAATCGACGGCCCGGGTCCCTGGGTCGATCACTCACACTACCTCCGCGACTTCGGCGAGGGCTTCAGCTTCCAGGCGCAGTTGGACCACACGGTGCTCGAACGCGGCAGCCCGGCCCAGATCGACGCGATGATGCACGACCTGCTCCAGCCCGGCTGCAGGATCCCCGGCCGGTTCCAGGTGATGGGGTTCGTGAGCAAGCACACGCCGCTCGACAACGTACGGCACTGCTATGAAGCGGGGCGGACGTACGGAGCGATCACGGCGACCTGAGCGGAGTTAGGTGCTACGACGACTCACGGCCTGGTGTGGGCAGTGACATCGCCGCCAAGTCGCTCAGCTCGGTAACGAGGACGTCGACGTCCGTGTACGGGTTCTCGGGGCGTCCCTCATTCACGTCGTTGTGGTACTTCCGCAGCTTGCGCGCGTTCGCTATGGCTGTCGGCTGTGACTCCAGGAGGTCGGGGTACACGTCTGCTGACTTCTCGTACGCTCCGAGAAACCGCGGCTTCCCCAGGTCGGAGATCACATCGTCTCTCTCGATGGGCGCTGTGGAGAACTCGAAGTGCAGACGAAACCAGATCTCGAAGCAGGGGTTCGAGAAGGCCACGTGTAGGCGGCTCTGCCGGGCATCCTCTCTCACGCTCTCGACTCCCTCGTGTTCGTCGCGATCGAAGACACACCACACATGGTCGAAGGGCTCCCGGGCCTCGTCGCGCTCTTGCTTCGCAGAGGCGACCACGCTCCCCGGGTGTGAACCGCATTCCTCGCCGCAGACGCGCACTTCCGCAGCCGTTAGCCGTTGGTCCTTACAGAGCGCGCGGAAGTAGATCGGCTCGGTCTTCCCTCCCTCGCACACGATGAGGAAGCGGGCGCGCGGCTCCAGCATCGGCTCACCTCGGGCGAAAGACGCGTGAGTGCGGTGGCCTCGTCTCGTGGGGTGCCTAGCTCTCTTCACCAATGCTCAGGTCCCCCACGAATGGAATCGCGCCATACCGGCCGTGCAGGTACCCGTTGCGAAGGTTCTCGTCCCTCCTGGGCTTGTAGTCCCATAGCGAGTAAAGGTCGGTCGCGCCCGCGGGATCACGCTCTGTGAACCAGACCTGGTCCCTACGGAATAGCCCACTGTCGAGCAGCCCGCAGTCATGGGTAGTGAAGATGACCTGTGCGTTCGTCGCACTTCGATGGGCCAACCGTACAAGGTGCCGCGCGATGAGCGGGTGCAGCTTGCTCTCGAACTCGTCGATGAGAAGGACCAACGCTCCGTGGAGCGTCACTAGCCAGGGGCCGCTGAGCGCGAACAGGCGCTGGGTACCCTGTGACTCGTCCTCCAGATCGAACGTCACGGTCGCCCCGTCGGAGCGCCTGTGCTGAAGGCCGATGTGCTGTCGCTCGAGCTCCAGGAACGGCTGCAGCGCCTCCCAGGCTTCGCCAGGGACGCCTCCCGGGGGGGCCGGCGCTTGGCTGGGTGTGGAAGCCTCCCTTGTCTCGATGCCGTCGATCCGGAGGTCAGCAAGCTGTAGTAGCTCAATGACCTGACCCCTAAGCGGACTCGCGGGGTCGACCATGCCCTTGCTGATGGCCGTCCCGACCCGGCGAGCGGCCTCTATGAAGGCGAAACGCCTCCAGAACCAGTCGAACGCAGGCATGGCGGCCGGTGCATTGAGCTGCGCCGCACGTGAGAGAAGGAGGGCGTTGTCGCGGGTCGTCTCTTGAAGCTCCGCGCGAGCCAACCGTCCGCCGGCCCAGGAAGCGCCGAACTTCACGTCTCCTTGGTGTCGCTCAAAGAGCGTCCTCGTCTTCCTACCGGCATGAGTGGCCGTCAGCCACTCTTCGTGAACCCGCTCTTTGTCCGCGACGAACCCATAGACATACCGCTGAGCGGCGGCGATGAAGACGACCTCGAACTCGCTCGGCTCAGCCTCGGTCGCCGGGTCCAAGAGGAACGGCACGATCCCCGTCGGGTCGCCGCGCTGGCCCACCGGAGCAGAGAACCGTACTAGCCAAGCCATCTTCTCGATCGCCTTGAGCAGGTTCGACTTCCCGGAGGCGTTGGCCCCATATACGGACGCCGTCTTGAGCAGACGTAGCTTGTGCCCGTCACCGACCTCGAAGGTGTTCTCCAGCAGGCTCGTGTCAGGAGACGCGACCATGCTGAAGGTTACGCGGTCTCTGAACGAGAGGTAGTTCCTGACGCTGAACTCGACCAGCATGGCCGAACTCCCCTTGGTCCCCTTATGCGGGCATTGTACCGCTTTTCCGCGGCTTCGTGCGGGAAACCTGCACAGTACCCCCACCAATCTGACGAAACCGATGTCTTATCTGTTCACTCGGGGTCCAGCGGCGGGCGGAAGCAGCTAACGAGCGGCGCGAACGCCCGGCGCTCCGCGCATAGGCTCACCTAGGCGGCCCTTGCCCGCGTCTCTGTCCGTTGTGCTTCGCGACACACGCACCAAGCCAGACAGCAGGAGCGGCTCAGTGCAGTACCGACAGGCAGGAGCATCCTGGCGGCACGCCGAAGGGGGCGGGTACAGACTAGCAGAGCCCCACCACACTTCGCACTCGGAGGTCGTCCGCAGGACGACCCGCCCCGAACTCCTGCAATCACAGCGTCCGCCTTCGGCGGACAGGGCCGGACTTCACACGCTTCGCGTGCTTGTTCGGCCCCCCCGGTCACTCCTCCGTGTGCTCCCCTCGCGTGGAGAGGGGACACACGGCGCTTCGTTCGACAGCGGGGGAACGATGGCGGCCCCGAGTCCATTCGCCCTACATCGTCTTGCGCTTGCCGTCGCCCATCTTGTTGATGTTGGAGGGAGGCGTGCCCTTGCCGTCCATGCCGCCCTTGCCGGGCGGCCGCGCTGCATTGGGATCGCCTTTGCCCATCAGCGCGTTGGCCGGGGCTTGCGCGGGCCGTTGTGCGGGAGACACCTTGATGCCGCCGGGGCCATCAGGAGCAGGGCCTGTCTTCTTGCCGCAAGAGATGCACGCGACCACCATGGCAGTGAACACGACGGCAAGCGCGATGGCTGCCGTCGCTCGAACCATACATCGATACATCGCAGGTACCTCCCTCTCTCCAGCCTGCGAGAGACTATCGTCTCGGCCAGACCTGTGTCCACTCGAGCGTCCACAGTCGGGTGGGGTTCTTGGACTTGGCATGGCCGTCAGCGAATGCCACGTTGTATATCCCCGGCTCAAGCGTAGGACCGCGGTCCGGGCCGTGGTTCGTACCCCAGTACGACGGTACCGCGTTGTACGGCGCGTTCTGTGCCCAGGCCCAGTCGCAGCAGCAGCAACAGCAACCGGTGGGCCTTATGCTGAGGTTCGGCTCACACGCACTCCACTCGACGAGAAGAGGGAATTGCGCAGACATCTCGATCTTGGCCAGAGGCCAGCCGTTGGCTTTGCCGTTCCAGATGTAGTTCGTCGCTGCGGGGACGGCGCCCGTGCCTGAACTGGTCGTGCCTCCCCAAGCATTCATGGCGCTGGGGCACTCGAATATCGCGTTGTTCTTGGCGTACGGGACGATCTCGACGACCCAGTTCGCCTTGGTCCCGTCGCCACTCGCATAGGCCGCGAAGTTCGTGACGCAACAATCGCTGGCGTTGTAGCACAACGTCTCATCGTAGTCCTGGGTGTACATCATGATCGCCGTAGCCAACTGCTTCACATTCGACAGGCAGGATGTCATGCGTGCCTTTGCCCTTGCCTTGGCAAAGACAGGGAACAGGATCGCTGCAAGAATCGCTATGATCGCGATCACGACTAGAAGCTCGATCAGCGTGAAACCTCTGGAACGTGCCGACATCCTCATTGGTACATCGCCGTCCTTTCTGCTAGGTCCACCGCCCCTTCCATCATCTAGAGCGTTCGCCCTCTGCCATGCCCTTCCCTCTGTCGCAGCGTCTCTTTCGTTATCGGCGGGGTTGTGAGGAGGTACTGTGGGCGGAGTTCCTTGATCTCGAGGGCCATGCAATCACGGGGGATGCGCTGTACACCCAGCGCGACCTCTGCGAGACGATTCGATCCCGGGGGGGCACTACCTGTTCTTCGTGAAAGCCAACCAGCCGAGTCTCTTGGAGGCGATTGAGGTTCTGTTCGCCTCCCCCTCCACTTCGACGCGGAAAGCCTACCAACGGGATCGGCACGGAAGCCGGAGTGAGTGTCGGCGCCTGCGTGCCTCATCTGAGTTGGACGACCACCTGGACTGGCCGGGACTGGCTCAGGTGTTGGAGATCCGTCGAGAGACACAGAACGGCAGAGGGGAGACCTCTACCAAGGTGCGCTATGCCATTGCGAGTCAAGGCCAGGACCAGGCAGGCCCCGCTCGGCTCATGCAACTGGTGCGAGGTCACTGGCACATCGGGAACCGGCTCCATTGCGTACGGGATGTCACTTTGTCTGAGGATCGGTGCACGGTCCGAACTGAAGCCGCGCCCTACGCCATGGCGGCTTTGCGCAATGGTGTGCTCGGACTCCTACGCGCACGCCGGGCGAAGAACATCGCCGCAGCACTACGTCGGAACGCCGGACGCCTGCGAGCCATCATGGAATGGATCGCCAACCGGCGGGAACAAGGAAGAGGCCCTGCTACCGTCGGCAGACCGTACAACAACGTGCCCTCGTACTGGGGCGTGCAGCATGCCGCGTTGAGGGGGCCGACCACGGAAGACGGCCTCCATAACGTGACTTACTGCGATGGCCATGCCAAGACCACGAATCCGGGGCGCCTTTGCGCTCTGGACTTCAGGGCCTACTAGCAACTTGGCACTTGATGGGAGAGAGGGGAGTCCTCATGTCTGTGCGTGCTGTGTTTCTGGTGACGCTTCTCGTGGTCATCGTGTCTGCCGCCAGTGTGTGTATGCTGGGGTGCAAGCGGGGCGTGGGCGACGCGCCCGCGAAGGCCCCCGTCGCAGGGGGGCCCGCTGTGGGCGGCGGGCCGCCACCGGGAGCGCCGATAGGGAAGGGTGACCCGAGCGCGGTGCCGGCCTCCGGCAAGGGAGGACCGTTTGCCAGCAAGATGAAGACCGAGAAGACTCAGTAGACCATGTGGGCGGCGGTACGAGGGGTAGGCACCACTTCGCCTGCCCCTCGTCGTCCGTCGGTGAGGCCTACACCAGGTAATCGTTGATGATGTTCTCGATCAGCTCCTGACGACCGCTCTTGTTCGGCGTGGCTTCGCCCTTCCCGAGCATGTACGCTTCCAGCTCCGTGAACCCAGCCTCACCGGCCTCGATCCTCGCGCCGATCCCCGCATCCCATGAGGCGTACCGGTCCTTGAGGATGCTCTCGAACACTCCGTCGGCTCGCATCTTCGCCGCGATCTTGAGCCCGCGGGCGAAGGCGTCCATGCCGCCGATGTGAGCGTAGAACAGGTCGATCGGCTCGAAGCTCTCGCGGCGGACCTTCGCATCGAAGTTCACCCCGCCGGTCGTGAACCCGCCCATCTTCAGGATCGCCAACATGCACTGGGTCGTGAGGTAGACGTTCGTCGGGAACTGGTCCGTGTCCCACCCGAGCATGGGATCGCCGTCGTTGGCATCGATGGAGCCCAGCGCCCCATACATGATGGCCGTCTCCAACTCGTGCTGCATCGTGTGCCCGGCGAGAATGGCGTGGTTCGTCTCCAGGTTGAGCTTGAAGTCACCGAGCAGGTCGTACCGCTGCAGGAAGGCCAGGCACGCGGCCGCGTCCGAGTCGTACTGGTGCTTCGTCGGCTCCTTGGGCTTCGGCTCGATGTAGAACTGCCCTCTGAAGCCAATGGCCTTCTTGTAGTCCACCGCCATCCGCAGCAGCAGTGCGAGGTGGTCCAGCTCGCGCTTCATGTCGGTGTTGTTGAGGTTCATGTAGCCCTCGCGGCCGCCCCAGAAGGTGTAGCCGGAGCCGCCGAGGTAGTGCGTGACCTCCAGGCACTTCTTCACTTGCGCGCCGGCGTATGCGAAGGCGTCGGCGTTACAGCTCGTTCCGGCGCCGTGCATGAACCTGGGGCTCGAGAACAGGCACGCGGTACCCCACAGGAGCTTGACGCCGCTCCGCTCCTGCTCCCGCTTCAGCACCTTGACGACCGCATCGAGGTTGCGGTTTGTCTCCGCGAGTGTCGCACCCTCCGGAGCCACGTCGCGGTCGTGGAACGCGTAGTACGGCGCCTGGAGCTTCTCGAAGAACTCGAAGGCGACGCGCACCCGCCTCTGCGCGTTCTCCAGGGAGTCCGAGTCATCGTCCCACGGGCGGACCACGGTGCCCACGCCGAACGGGTCGCGGCCCGTGCCGCGGAATGTGTGCCAGTAGACGACGGAGAACCGCAAGTGGTCCTTCATCGTCTTGCCCTCGATGATCTCCTCGGGGTTGTAGTGCCGGAAGGCTAGAGGGCCCTTTGTGCCCGGCCCCTCGTACTCGATCCTTGTAACCTCAGGGAAGAAGTCGGCCATGGTGTCTCCCTCACCTTGCAGGTTGTCGGTGATGCCGGGCGGCGTGTTTCCCCCAGGTGCCGCCCGTCCCCTGCTTCAGGCCCCGGGCACGCTCATGCTCCTCAGCGCGCCGTCCTGCGATCGACGAAGTGGAACGGATCCCGGCGCAGTGCTGCCTCCCCTTTCGCCCACAGCCCGCCGCACTCGATGAGGTGCACGGTTGCCTGCCGTACTGTGCCGACATGCAGCTCCTCAGGGGACAGCAAGGCGCCGAGGCGGTCATAGCGCTGCACGAAACCCTCGAAGCCGTGGCGACGGCATCGCATCTGCGTCCGCCTGCTGTCGCACGTCGCGACGGTGTAGGCGACCACGGCCCCGAAGAGGTACGGCGGCTCCACGAGCTCCTCGACCGCGTGCATAGACGTGTTGGGTGCGAGTCCGCAGCCGAGCATCAGGACTTGCCCGCCGCACTCGCGCAACAGGCGGAACGGCGAGTTCGGGCCGCAGGGGGTGCCATCCAGGTGATGGTGGCCGAGTAGCTCCTCCGCCATCAGCCCGGTGCCGCATACGGAGTGCGTGGGGCTGACACTCCGGAGAGTGCCCGATCGTGTGCGGAAGTACTCCGGGATCGCACCCACACACGATGGCGTGTGAGCGACATCGAAGAACGGGTTCGCCGCATTGACCGTCGCGTAGCTCAGTGCCGGCATCAGTAGGGTCCCGGCCGGCCCGAGTGCATCGAGCAGCCCACGGACGACCGTCTCCGGCCCGCCGGCGACGTGGCCTAGCGATCGGAGCGACGAGTGTACGAGCACAGTCCCCCCTTCTCGCAGTCCCGCTTCGTGGAGCTGGCCGGCGATCCGGTCGCGTGCTTCCCGTTCGTCCAAAGCGCCTCCCCGCTGCCCTGGTCGGCCCGACCGCACTACACAGTGTCTCACCGCAGCCCTGTTCGAGATCCGACATGGGCGCGCCCTTCCTGGGAGCGCCGGGTGCTCGGTGGGAACAGCCGCCCTTGGCCCGGATGGCGCAGCGACGGGCGCTCGCGGCACGGCTCAGCCGATCAGCTTTGCTCGTCCAGTTGCCTGGAGATGGCGAATCGCCAAGTGGTTGCTTTCCTCAATGATGTTGGGATGCGCTGACAGGGACGTCTTCTGACCCTCGCAGACAAGAGTCACGTACTTGGTGAAGCACTTCCTGCAGTAGAGCTTGCTCACCCGGGCGGGGTCGTTCTCGCGCAGGATCTGTGGCCACCGAGAGAGCGGGATCGAGTCCCTGATCGCGTAGGGGTTCGCGTACGAGTCGCTCCCCTTCATCTCGGCATCGCAGAGGTCGCAGTGGAGGGAGCCCGAAGTGGGGATACGCAGGACCTCCTTGCCGAGGAAGTACTCCCTATCGACCCGCCTGCGCGCCTTCGAAGGATCGGTGGGGGCGACCTCTGCCCGCTTCGGTCTGCTCAGTAGGCCTCGCAGCCATGCCACGAAGCCCCTGTGTAGCCGGGGCCGTGGCCCCACCACCGCGTAATGTGCCTCGAGCACGGGGAGGTTCCGCTCGGCTCGTTCGAAGCCTGGGCAGATCCGGAGCGCCTCCTTCATGTGGTGGATGCCCTTCTCCAGGAGGTCCGGCGAGGAGAGGTCCCGACCCTTCATGCCCAGTGCGTTCGCCAGGTTCTGGTGGGCCATCGCGTAGTCCGGCTTGATCCGCAGGGCTCGACGGTACTCGGCGATGGCGCCGTCGTAGTCGCTACGCTCATAGCAGCTCACGCCTCGGTCGTTGTGCTGGGAAGCCGCGACAGCCCGCTGCTTGTCCTCGTTGGTCAGCAGGCTTCCGAAGGTGGGGTCGTCGTCGCGTGGTAGCCAGACTACGATCGGGCCGGAGGACGCCGCCATGGATGGGTCGGTAGGCGCAACTTCCGAGGGCTTGGGCTTGCTCAGCAGGCCTCGCATCCATGCCAAGAGGCCCTTGCGTGCCTCGGGCTTGGGTGCCAGCCCAGGGCCCGTGTAGCCGGCACCGCGTGCCGAAGCCTCAAGGTCGCTGGTCAGGGCGCGCCCGTGACGTGCCAGCTCGTCTGCTTCCTGCTGCGGAAGCTTGCCTTCCTGTGCGGCCCCTCTTGCCGCAGCGCCAACTGCCTCAGTCATGCCAGCGAAACTAGCCAGTATCTGGTTCACAGCTTGCTGACGGTAGTCTCCGCCTGGGTCGCCCATGGGTACCCTGTTCTCGACGGCGGGGGCCGTGTCTTGCCCAAGGTTGCGGCGGATCTGCGCGACGGCGTCCCTCACCTCATCCTCGCAGACCATGAACTCCCAGTCTTCCAGGCCGCGCTCTAGAGCAGGGATGGCCGGCGCCCCGATTCGCACCAGCACACCGAGAATGTCATCCTCCTCGAAGCCGCCTGAGGTCTTCAGAGCGTCCACCAGAGCGGGCACGGCCGGCTCCCCAATCCGCACCAGAGCATCGGCGGCCAGCTCCTGGGTCCAGGAGTACCCACCCATGTCCGCCAGCACCTCCACAAGGGCGCTCACGGCCGGTGGACCAATGGCCGCCAGAGCATTCGCTGCCCTGCGGGCCTCCTCACTATCGCCATCCCGGAGTTCCTCAGCCAGTCTCGCGATCCCAGACGATCCGGAGCCCGACATGGGCGGACCCTCCTTAGGCGAGATCCCACCTCCCCAACCGGGCGCCCCGACACCCGGCTGAGTAGCCAGCCATTCGTTACACAGCTTCGCGGAACGGGCTCCGCAGACCTGCACAGCCGGCCGCGGGACTCGCGGCGCCGGCTGTTCGGCGGGTAGCGCCGCCGGCGGCCAGGAGGGCGACTCCCTGGGACGCGTCGTCGCGGGCATCGACGGCCAGAGCGTCGAGCATGGACCGGACCTCCTGCAACGCGACCATGGCCACGCCTGCGGCCGGGTCATCCTTGGCCGGAGCGCCCGGTCGGCGGCGCCCCCCGCGAAGGCGGAGGTCACTTCCTAGGTTTGAACCCCGTCCGATCCTTCTGGCACATCTCCCACGCGCGGCGGAGGTCCTCGCCAGCGCTCGCCGTGCTCGTCCACACGTACTCGGCCTCATCGCCGTCGATGGCGTAGCGCATCGTGCCCCGGCAATCGTGGACGAGGTACCCGGGCAAGTCTACCTGCGCCCCGATGTCCATGGCCATGAACTCTGCCTGGGCCCCGTAGGGCAGGAGGAAGTCCGCCGCGAGGACCTGGTCTTCCTCGTAGAAGCGCATGGCGATGTCCCCTTGGGCTATGGGGAACTGGAACTTCCCGCCGCACTCCTCCAGGTCGGCCATTAGCGGATACAGGAACACGGCCAGCGTAACGCGGTCGCCCTGTTTCTGGACCCGGCGGGTTACCCGGAAGCTGTGATCGTCGATCGCCCGGACGTCCTCTGCTGTCGTCATGTGGGCTTTCTCTCGCTGCGTTTCCCCTCCGCCATGTGGTTGCCAGACCACGGTTGGGCCGGAGGACGCCGCCATGGGTGGGGCGGCAGGCGCGGCTTCCGCGGCATTGGATCCCTCAGGCTTCGGTGCGAGCCCAGGACCCGTGTAGCCGGCACCGCGTGCCGAAGCCTCAAGCTCGCTGGTCAGGGCGCGTCCATGACGTGCCAACTCGTCTGCCTCCCCCTGCGGCAGCTTGCCCTCCTTCGCGGCCTCCTGCGCCGCAGCGCCAACCACTTCAGTCATCCGAGCGAAGCTGCCCAGTATCTGGTTCACGGCCTGCTGACGGTAGTCACCGCCTAGGCCAACCGGAGGGCCCTGATGGCTGATGTAGCAGCCCGGCAGCTCCTTCTCCAGGGCGGCCACGCCCGCGTCCGTCACGCTGGTGCAGTCCAGGCCGAGGGTTTGCAGGTTCGTGAGCTTCGCCAGATGCGCGAATCCAGCGTCCGTCACGCCCGTGAAGTCCAGATGGAGCTTCGTCAGGTTCGTGAGCCCGGCCAGGTGCGCGAGTCCGGCGCTCGTCACGCCCTTACAGCTACTCAGGCCGAGCACCGTGAGGTTCGTGAGCCCGGCCAGGTGCGCGAGTCCGGCGCTCGTCACGCCAGCGCACTCAGTCAGGCCGAGCCCCGTCAGGTTCGTGAGCCCGGCCAGGTGCACCAGTCCCGCATCCGTCACGCCAGTGCCGTTCAGGCCGAGGTAAGCCAGGTTCGTGAGCCCGGCCAGGTGCGCGAGTCCCGCATCCGTTACGCCCTTGCAGTTCCTGAGGTTGAGCTCCGTCAGGTTCGTGAGCCCGGCCAGGTGCGCGAGTCCGGCGTCCTTCACGCCGGTGAAGCCCAGAGAGAGCTCCGTCAGGTTCGTGAGCCCGGCCAGATGCGCGAGTCCGGCGTCCTTCACGCCATGACAGAAGTCCAAGTCAAGCGACGCCAGGTCTGTGAACCCGGCGAAGTCAACCGCCAGTCGCTCCAGCGCCTTGTTGCCGAAGTCGTGGGGAGACAGTGGAGTGAGGCGCAGATCCTGCCCCGCCGGGACACTGATCGGGCGCGGCCAGAGGAGGCGTGGCCAAGTGCCGAAGTTCTCCCACCGCTCTCGGGAGCCTGCCCTTCGGACTTGGAGCTTCATCCTGTTCCTCGTTTTCACTGCGCGTCCTGCCATACGCGTCGCCTCCCGAGTCAGTGGTGTGGCTCCATTCGCGCCCACGCGGCGGAGCACCTACGTGGGCACAGGGGCCACCGGGCGAGGGACGCGCCACTGGGGAGTCACCCGGCCGCGGGACTCGCGGCGCCGGCTGTTCGGCGGGTAGCGGCCGCTTGCTTGTTGTCTCGAACGCGGTTGGCCAGTAGCGTGGACGTGTGTCGCCCAACCTCGCTCTATCTCGCATAGTCCCTAGAATAGGCTCTGCCCGTACTCCGCGATCTGTCTCATGTTCTCGGCGGTCGCGCAGCTCTCGAGGCCGAACGTGACCATGATCGTTCCGTCGCCCACAGAGATCGTGGTGCTAACGCGCGCGATCACCTGCGCATGCCGGCCGATGATGCGTTGCTTCACACCCTCAGCAATCTCACCGAGGCGGTCCTTGCCCAACGGTCCTAGAGGCGGTGACATGACGATGACCGTTGGCGTGCCTTCAGGCATCCGGCTCACCTGCGCCGCGCAGTCGCCGTCGGGGGCGGCCGACGACGTGTCGGCGGATGCCGATGCCGCCTGCGAGAGTCTGCCTTCCTTGGCCGCTCTGGCCATGGCCGGCCCACCGATCCGCGTCAGCACATCGAGAATCACGTCCTGCTCAATGTAGCTCGAGGCGGCATTCAGGGCGCCGACGAGGCTTGGCACCGCTGGCGTCCCGATCCGCGCCAGCACATCGCTGAAGTACCCCCTCACTCGGTAGTACTCTGTGCTCCTCAGGGCGTTGACGAGGGCTGGCACGGCTGGCGCTCCGACCGAGACCAGGGCATCGGCTGCGGCCTCCCAGCCGTTGCTGGAGGCGATGTCATCGGCGATCAGACTCAGGAGCGCACGAATACCGGCTGGCCCCATCGCCCCCAGAGCACTGGCCGCCTTAGGCGCCCTGTCGCGGATGCCGAGACGGAGTTCCCCATACAGTTCGGCAACTCGGCCCGATTCAGACCCTGACATGGGCTCTTCCCCCTAGCCCCAGCTCCCCCCCATGGGTGGGTGGCCGGGCGCATGGCTGGACGGCTAAGTCATTCCCTCGGTGAAGGCGTAGTTAGGGAGGTACCTGGGCTTGTGGGTCCGAAAGCATGGGCGGAGGTGGTCCCGATGCGGAAGCGGACCCGTGAGATCGATGAGGAGTCGTTG
>Ga0315288_10003698_pt1 | contig 19541 bp, 36 predicted proteins | sample YL17G11_20_MG_FD_203454 | JGI IMG/M metagenome (GOLD analysis project Ga0315288, IMG submission 203454) | Sediment microbial communities from Yellowstone Lake, YNP, Wyoming, USA - YL17G11_20 | ecosystem: Environmental > Aquatic > Freshwater > Lake > Sediment | place: USA: Wyoming | collected... | reverse complement strand
TGAACGCGGCCCTCTTGGCCGCCGCGTTGTTGTTGAGCGCGGCCAGATTCGAGTAGCTCATTGTCCACGTCCTCCTGACTCTAAGGCAAGGCATCGATTCTGCCCCCGCGTCAAAATCGCGGCCCGGACGCTTAACCCTGAGCCCGCTATTGCGTCATAGGCGGCCCAAACCGGGCCTGAAACTAAGAGCCAGGCGTTGGCGAGATTGTATAGCAATTAGGGTGGGGCATGAAATTATACAATCTCTTCACAAGGTGGCCGCAACTTTTGACCACGCGGTGGGTTAGGCCACCACCACCGCGTGGGTGTTAGTGCAGTTTTGCTACCAACTCGTGCCGCTTGACATCCTCGATTGATACATCAGCGCCAGGACCGAATCCCCGTCGCCAATCGACAGCAACTTTGCGGCTGTTCGTCCAGCCGATTAGTTCTTCACCAGCGCGAAGCCAGAATCGTGCAGCAGAGGACGGGCCTTCACGGGGTGGCTCCTTCAACTCTAGTTTCCGCACAGTCCACTCACTTTCCGGATTGTTCTACCGTAGTTGAGCGACTCCAACCGGGCCATAGTCGGCCATCATTAAGGCCATCAGCGTAATCTGCCCTCCGACTGGGGTGTGTCTCTGCGGACAACTGCTCACAAGATTGTTGTAGCCCGCTATTTTGCAACAGCTTGGATCATGGTCTGAGAGGGCAGACCATCGATATTGCCTTAGGGGCAGGAGAGTGCAACGTGACGATCAAAGAGCTGGTCGAGGCCGTGAAGACTCACGCTCGCCAAAACTACAACACCGGCGGTTGGGATTACGTTGTCGAAGCCTACGACGACGCGGATATCGCCGAGGAGATTGGCGACGCGAAGACGGTCGCCGAGGCGATCAAGAACGTCGGCGAGATCTGCGGAATCCGCAACGAGCAGCGCGAGGACGCCCAAGCCGAAGCCTGGTGATGACGCAGTGTGACAGACGATCCGGTCAAAAACCGGATCGTCTGTTCGCCTCCCCATAAGGCGGGGCTTGTGTTCTGCCCCCTCAGTTCTCACGACTTCGTCATAACTCCTGCTGTTATAGCGGGCTAGCCCACTTGGGGCGAAATCGCGGCCCAAGGGGGCAGAACCCGACCCACGCCTTCTAGGCGGACACAGGAACTTCAAGCCGTCGGAGAACCCAGTCGCAAGCAAGCCGGTCGGAGTCGGCTGGGTTCAACGCTCTAACGACTGAGCACGGCAGGCGCTTATCTCCGACAACGGCTGGCAACCGGGGAGGTCAGAAACATGGTCTGGGCTGGGTGGGCCGGGAGTTAGAAGAGTACCGGAGCAACCACCCGAAATACGCTTCTCTCTGGCGCTTGCGGCAACGGGCCGCAGGAACTCGCTAGAGCGCGGACGACGAACCTCAACGGTAGGGCGCTGGGAACGCACCGAGCACACGATACCCGGAGCTAACCGCTCCGGGTATCTTCGTTTGTATCGACTCTGTGAGGGGCGGCTCGTTTCGTGCCGCCTGGTAATTTTCCCCTAAGCCCGCTATTCGCGGCCATTTAAGAGAAAACGATCAGGGAGGTCAAACCTCCCTGATCGTCACGTCCCAGTAGGGCGGCATCTGGAACTCCCGGAGTCTCCGGGCCATGCCCCGGTGAACCGCGAGCGGCACGCCGTGCGTCTGCCGTGCGTAGGCCACGGGCTGCGGGCAGAGCACGCGAACAATCTCGACCGTGTAGCCAAAGGCCGCACCCAAGGCGACGTAGGGGGCCATTTCGAGCGCGGTCAGGTTCGTGTTGTCCACGATCACGGAATGGCCCGCGCGGGCATGTTCGACAGCCAAGCGGAAACAACGCTTGTGGGCTTCACCCAAAAGCTCCGGATGGAAGCCGTCCGCCGCGTAGAGTCCCGGCAGGTCGTCCGCCGAAACGATCGACGCACCAAGGCGCTTCGCGAGCTTGCGCGCCACGCGCGACTTGCCCGACCCCGGAATCCCCTGCATGATAATCAGCTTCGCCATGCTGCACCTCCGACACTAAGGCAAGGCATCGACCCTGCCCTCGCCGCTCGCATCTCACTTAATAGCCCGCTATTGGTGAGTATCAAAGGCGAAAGCCCCGGAGATTTCTCCGGGGCTTTCGTGTTAGGCGTGCGTCAGTCGGAGAGTGTTGATTCGAGCCGTGCTCGTGGCGTGGACCACCTTGCGCCGGATCTCGCCGGAACCTGTCTCGTGGCGACCGGGACGCTTTGCGGTGCGTTCGCGGCACGCTCCCAGGGTCTGCGACTTCGTCGGAGCGTCGAAGCGGTACTTTCCCGGCTTGAATCTCTTGGTCGAATCGAAAGCCTCGATCGCGTCCCGCGTATCCTTCGGGAGCAGGTAGCGCACGAGTCGCGCCTTGCGCTTTCCGACTCCCGCGAACCGAACGGTCGCGGTCGATCGAAAGATTGCACACCACTCCGCCGCCATCTGTCGCTTGAGGGCGCGAGCGATGACGCAATCCTCCGGGTCTTTGCACGTCGCTCCCTTGGTGTCCTCTTTCTTGATTACGACCGTGACGGGGTCACGAGCATCTGTGATCGAAAGGCCCCATGCCTTCGCGAGCTTGGTAACTGACGTTGACATCTTGTCTCCTTTCGTCGCGTAGTTGCGACACTTGAAAGGCACGTAAGATGGTCTGCCCTCAGGACAAGTGGCTAAGACAACTTAGCCCGCTATTGCGGTCTGGGGGTTAAAAACGACCGGCCCGAAGCCGGTCGTTCCCAGGCGGGCGCTACTCGCCCAGCGTCTTCCTCACCTCCGCCTTCGTCTCCAGCAGGATTGCGGGGCCGACGATGGGCCGCCGGGCAATCGCGCTCGCGGTCACGTTGAGCGGAAGCCGCTTGGCGATCCCGTCCTCGTTGACGAGGAGGACGGCACCACCGGGAATCGAGACGGTCTCGACGTAACCCCCGACGAACGTCTGCGCTTCCTTGAAGGACGGAGCCTTCGCCTTGGTCTCCACGTCCACTCCGATCAGCTTCGCCACTGGGCACCTCCTCGTCGCACGATTGCGACACCTATAAGGCAAGGCATCGACTCTGCCCTCTCGGGCCGAAACCCGTGGTCAGCCCGCTATTAGCACTATTGCCAATGGGAGCCGGGTCGGGGTCACACCCCAGACCCGGCTCCCACGACCCGGATTAACAAGCGCAGCAGCAGTCATCCGGGCACCGCAGCGACCCGCAGCGTCCGCAGATTTTGCGGCCCGTGCGGAGCTTCAACAGCGTGATAAGCGAGGCCCGCGCTCCGCACTCCGAGCAGGTGAGCCACGCCTTGGCGACCGCAGCCGCCTCTTGGAGCTTGACCGGCGGCACCTGACGACCGCAGCCGCAGGCCAGCTCGACCACTTCGTAGTCGGTGGACTCCATACGACACCTCCGAACATAAGGCGCGGGGGCCGGTCTGCCCTCTGACGGACCCGTGTGATGGTTAGCCCGCTATTTGGTCACTCGAGCGAAAAAACGGCCCCGAGGGCCGTTCATTCGACGAGCGCGGTCAACTCCACCTTCCCCGAGCGTAGTCCGCGAAGAAATGCGGCCAGCGTCCGCCTCTCCGGGGGCGTGAGCGTCACGCCGTAGTAGGTGAGGTAAATCGCGGCCCGATACGTGACCGCAGCCTTGCGTCCGTTCATTAGCGACCTCCCTTCGAGTAACCACGGGCCGCAAGGAAAGCGTCGGCTTGCTGCTCGACGGTCAACTCCTCGTCGGTCTTTTTCTGCTTCGACCCGAAGCGCCTCTTGCCGCCCTTCGACGGCCCGGGCTCTGTGCCCGAACCGCCACAATGGGTACAGCCTGTTTCCTTTCCGGCTCGCAAGACGTTGTTTTTGTCCACCGTAAGGCGCTTACCAGCGCCGTCACAACTCCGACAACACTCAGCCACAGGTCACCTCCACCGATAAGGCGTGGCGCAGATACTGCCCTCGCGCGCATCGCATCCACAATCTGGGCAAAGCCCGCTATTTGGCTCACCCAAAGGAAAGAGGAGGCTACGCCTCCACCTCCTCGTCTTCGCGCTCGACTTCGACCCCGGCGCACTCCGCCAGGGTCATGCCGCATCCGTCGCAGGTGTCCGACTCCCAGCCCTCGTCGCTGGCGAACACCGGGTTCGGGCCGTAGCCCTTGTCGGGAAAGTTCCGCCCGTTCCCGAAGCACTCCGGGCAGTAGGCGGCACCGTCGTAGTGGTATCCGACAATCTCCGTCGCGTGCATGACTACCTCCGATCTAAAGGCGGGGCATCGATTCTGCCCTCGCACACGTACCCGGTACGTCACTCTCACAGGCCCGCTATTACGCCTTGCTGTACAAAGAGAAAAGGCCGCGACTTCCGTAGGAATCGCGGCCATTTTCACGCGTAGTAGACCCGTCGCGTGTCGTCGCCGATGTACTTCTCTTTCTCGGGGAAGCCGGGCTCACCGGCCGCACGCCACGCTTCGCAACCACCGTTGAGCCATTCCAGGTGGTTGTAACCCTTGTATTGCCCCGCCGCGTGGAGGACGGTCTCCAAGAGAGACGCGATCCCGGCGCGGTAACCCGCGTCACCGTAGTCGCCAGCGAGAGCCGCGTTCGCCTTCGCGAGCACGAGGGACACGTCTACCGTCGTTCGCTTGCGCGCCATTGTCCACCTCCGACAGTAAGGCGTGGCATCGACTCTGCCCTCGCGGAACCAGAAAATCGCGGCCGTAGCCCGCTATTAGGCCCTGTTAAATGAAAAGAGGAAACGAAAGCACCCGGCACTAGGTCGCGCACCTAGCACCGGGCTCTCGCGTGTTCTTTTACGTCGGCCTCTCGTGCGCCTCGCCGGAGAAGGCTACTGCGCTCGATTCACCGCAACGCGGTTAAGACCGACGACCCACGTTCCCTACCGCACGGCTCTCCGGGGCTCACAGCCCCACCGCACGGGTTCAACGCGGGCGACCCCTCGTTACTTTACTCATAGTCCACTCGTCACCACCCCTCTTAACACCTAGAAGGCGCACGCTTTTGTCTGCCCTCCGCGTAAAAATGCCGCTCCAATCATCAGCCCGCTATTGTGGGCATCTTTAGGTACAGCAAGAGACCCGGAGCTTTCGCTCCGGGTCTCTCACGTTCAGGCCGACTCCACGCTGGGCCTGACTCCCGCCTCCTCCCACGTCGCGGGGCCTTCTCCCTCGCAGCGATAGGCGTATTCGGCGGCCGCTTCGTTGTCGCACTCGAAGTAGCAGACGACTTCGTAGTACGTCCCGAAATCGTGCGCGTTGCCCTTGATCGCGAGCCGCGCGCCTTCGGGCTCCGGCCCGTGCGCCTTGCGGAGCGCGTCCCGCCACGCCGCGCACTCCGCGCGAGCGCGCTCGTGGTAGTCGTCCGCGCCGACTTGGGCGCACGGCTCGTCCGGGGGCGACGAACCGCAGTAGGTCAGATCGCGCATGGTTGGTTCCTTTCGTGTCGCATGATCGCGACACCTATAAGGCAAGGCATCGATTCTGCCCCTCGCGTTTCTCGGTCGCTCGGCTCGGCCACTCGGGGAATAGCCCGCTATTGGCCCATGATGGAGGAAAGGCGGCACGAGCCGCCTAGTTCCACTCCCCCCAATCCTTCCGATCCGTCTCGCCTTCGTAGGCGGCGAGGTAGGCCACGATTTCGGTCGGGTCCGTCAGCTCGATACGGGGCGGGTTCCCGGTCCCGTTCGGGTACTTATGGGGCTCCGGACCACGCCCGTAGTAGGCGTCAGCCGAACCGCGATCCTCGGGGCTTCCATGCGTGCGCATACGACACCTCCGACAGTAAGGCGGGGCATCGACTCTGCCCTCTCAGGCCGAAATTGCGGCCCGATGGAGAGCCCGCTAATCGCGGCCAGTTGTGAGTACAAGGGAGAAGCCCTGGGTGGTTGGTAACCACCCGGGGCTCGTCGCTCGCCGAATCAGATAGGTTCAAAGGCAAGCGGTATGTCTTATCTATGGCAGGCTAGAGAGAGCATTGAGAGAGGTTGATTGTTGAGTGTTATCCGTGACCCTCACAAGCTCGCGACTCATGCGCGTCTAGCTCTATAGAGTGAGCCGGGTCAGTGGGCTACGGTGCTTTGCCGGTTCCGTTCCTGTCGTATTCTCTTTAGCTTCCTTTCTCTGTCCTAAAGGCACGGCATCGATTCTGCCCCCTCGTGTTTCTCGGGCACTCGGCTCGGTCACTCGGAGACTTAGCCCGCTATTTGGTGCATGTACAAAAGAAAAGCCCCGGACAAAGGTCCGGGGCTTTTTGCGGCCCAGCTCACGAAAGCTCGCTTTCGTGGCACGGCTCGTACGCGTCGGGTGAGAGCGAGATCGGCGCGAGCCCACGCCGCACGCGCTCCGGGTTCGCGGCCTCGACGCACGCGCGGCACACGGGCTCGCGCACGCCGTTGACCCGCACGCTTGGCACGCGCACGGGGTTGAACGAGAAGGTCCGCGCGCACGACACGCACGACCCGATTACGAAAGCGAACATGCGACACCTCCGACTGAAAGGCGCGGCATCGATTCTGCCCTCGCGCTCGCATCAGCGCTTAATAGCGGGCTAGTACCCGAGCGCGTGCCGTACAAACGACCCGAGCCCCCGGACCCTTCTGGGTCCGGGGGCTCGCGCGAGCGACTAGCGCGCGGAGCGCGCGCTAGTCGAGGTCGAGGCGGCGGAACCGCTCGACGACGTGCGACACGTCAGAGAGGTCCGCCGGGAGCGGTTGGGCGGGCGTCTCCGGGGAGAGGTCCAGAATCCGGACCCCCGGAGCCGCGACCGGAGCCGGAGCGACCGGGGCGACCGTCTCGCCCCGCGCAACCCGGTTGCGCTCCGCGACGGCTCGCGCGCGCTCCGCGAGCGCGCGGTCACGCTCCGCGCGCACGTCCGGATCGTTCCGGACGGCCTCGACGTACGCCCGGTTCCCCGTGGGGAGCGCGGACGTGTCGATTGCGGGGGCGAGCGACCCGCCCGCGACGAGCGCCGCCGCGAAGCCCGCGTCAACCGGCGTCGGCGCGACCGGCGCAGGGATCGCGACCGGCGTGACCGACACGCCGTGCGCCACGCCCGTGGTGCGCGTGCCGCGCCGCGCTTCGGTCTCGCCACGGGGCGAGGGGAAACCGGCGCGGGACGCGCACGCCGGGTGAACCATGCGCTCCCAAAGCCACGCGGGAGCCGTGGGGAGCGCCGTGCGGGCGCGCCGCGCCGCCGCGACCTCGCGCCCGAAGGTGCGCGCCTGGCGCTCCTCGTTCGGCGTGAGGGGGCGCTCCGGCGTGTCGCGGAGCGCCTTCGCCGTGAGGTAGAACGCGCGCTCGCCCACGACGAAGGGCGACGTGCAGAAGTAGCACGCCCCGTTGGACGTGCGGACGTTGAACGCGGGGCTCGACACTGGGCACCTCCCGTTGCCGGAGCCCGCACTCGCGGGACGGCAACCGGAAGGCGCGGCATCGATTCTGCCCCCTCGCGAAGCGAGGTACGGCGCGAAGCGCCGTACCTCGGGCGCTCGGGAGGTAGCCCGCTATTAAGCGCTGATGCGCGTACAAAGAGAAAGCCCGGAGCTTTCGCTCCGGGCTTGTCGGCGTTTGGTTGAAGCCCCAACTCCCACGCTTTCGACGCTTGCCTTGTCGGCGTTTGGTTGCAGCCATCAACTCCCACGCTTTCGACACTCATAAGGCGCGGCATCGATTCTGCCCTCGGCTTAGGCTCTCGGGGGTAATGGCCCGCTATTTAGGCCTGATGCGCGTACAGGCGAAAAGACCGGCCACTGGCCGGTCAGTTTCGCTCCGCCGTTTCCATGAGCCAGTAGAGCACCGACCGGATCGGCGGCGGGTCGTCCAGAGCGACGATCCGGACCATGTTGAGCGCGAGGTCCGGAGCCATGCGGCGGATCTCGCACCCGCCGCACTCGATTTTCCCGTTCGGACGGGGCGAGACCGACAAGAACGAAAACGACCCGTGGCACGTCGAGCAAACGATCTTCACTTGTCTACTCTCCTCGCCCTTAAGGCACGGCATCGATTCTGCCCCTCCGGGGCGGAAATCGCGGCCCACCCAAAGCCCGCTATTGCGGCCCTAATCGCAGAAGGCCCGGACCATTTCTGGTCCGGGCCTTCTGGGCGGCTGCTCCCTTGGGATCACGGATTGCCCGGTGCTTCACGCCGCACCTACTCGCCGGGGTCCGGCACCAGCTCTCTGCGGTCCCGTTTCCTGGTGTTCGCTGGTGCGCCTACTTGCCAGGAACCGTTTGAGTTCGACCCACCTTTCACTCTAAAGGCGGGGGCGTTGCTCTGCCCCCGCCTGGTTAGTTCTTGAGGGCGAACACGATCCCCAGCTGTGCGAGCCGGTGGACACGCCACGCCTCGAAAGCCGCGCGCTCCGCCGCGCGCTCCGACTCCGCCGTGGTCTCGCGGATCAGGATATCCGCGAGGTAACGCGCGCCGCGCTTGCCGCTCTTGGTCGCCATGGTCGTGTCCTCCGTTCGTCCCGTGTCCACTCTTGGTCGGGACACTCATAAGGCGCGGACTGTTTTCTGCCCTCTCGGGCCGCAAAAATCGCGGCCCGACCAGAGCCCGCTATTAAGGGGCTACGTGTAGAAACGACGATAGGGGCCGGTTGGCCCCTATCGTCGCGGCTCACTCGCCGGGGTCGTAGTCGTAACCCCCGCCGCCGATTCGGTCTTCCATGACCGAATCGAGCAGGGCGTCCTCGCCGTGCGAGGCGAGGAAGGCGTCGGCGGCCTCCTCCTGGGCCTCCCATTCCGCGACCTCGTCGTCGGACGGCTCGTCGTCCGACTCGTCGTCGTCCGACTCGAAGTCACCGCCGTCCTCGGCGTAGTCGCCGTGGTAGGGGTTCGGGTCGTCGTCGTAACGACCCTCGTCGAAGCCGCCGAAATCGTCCGGGTCCACTGGGCACCTCCCTCGTCGCATGATCGCGACACCTATAAGGCGAGGCATCGATTCTGCCCTCGCGGGTGAAGCCGCGACGCCGGGTTGTGGTAGCCCGCTATTAAGCAATCGCGGCCGTACAGCGAGAGAGCCCGGACCCTTGCTCAAGGGGTCCGGGCTCTCAATCGCGCGTCCCGCGCGCTAGACCGTCAGACCGTCAGCGCCAGGACGTAGGCGCGCCACGCGGCGCGATAGGTGAGGGGGTTGTCGTGAAGCGTGCTGCGCCGCACGATAGTGAACAGCGACGAGTCGCCGTCCTCGTCGGCGCGGTCGAGTTCCTGCACGCACGCGGCGCAGGCGTCCCCGAACTTGAGAAAGCGCCGGTTGCCGCCGACGCGGTAGACGTAGCTTCCGCGCTTGTACGACACGCGGACGAACTGGGGACGGTCCGCGCACAGCGCGCAGAGACCGAAAAGGGTCGCGAGACGGTCCGCGACCACGACGGCGGCGAGGTTGGGCTTGCGCATGGGCGCATAGCTCCCCGTCGGACGGGCGGGATTGCCCGTGCGACACCTATAAGGCAAGGCATCGACTCTGCCCCTCGCGTCAAAAATCGCGGCCCATCTAAAGCCCGCTATTTATGCCTATTAGCAGTACAAGGGAGAAGCCCCGGGTGACTGCTAGTCACCGGGGCTCGTCGCGCGCCGAAAAGGTAGGTTCAAAGGCACGCGGTATGTTGCTTCTGGTGGGCTAGTGTAGAGAGAGCATTGATTGATTAAGGTATCCGTAACCCGCGCGACGCCCTTATTAGGGGCTACTTTCCGGGTCAGTGGGCTACGGCTTCCGCCGGTATTCGGTTGTCTACGATTCCTTTCGCTTCCTTTCTCTGACTTAAAGGCACGGGGCTCTCTCTGCCCTCTCGACGCGCGCCACGCGCTCGGGGCACCCTCGGGGCGGAGCCCGCTATTCGCACTACGGATGCAAAAGGGACCGCATTGCGGTCCCTTTTGCAATCGAAACGGCTCGCGCTCGTTAGAGCGCGAGCCCGTGCGCCGCCACGCCAGCAGCGCACGGCGAGAGGTACTCCGCGCGGCCCAGCACCGTCACGCGGAGAGTCTGTTGACCGAAAGCCGCGCAAGCGGCACGCAGCAGCGCCCGTGCGTCGTCTACGCGCGCTTCCGGCACGTCCGTTTCGTACGCGCGGGACGGTTCGCGGACAATGTTGCCCGCGCCGTCGCGCCACGCGCCGTTGACCGTTCCGGTCAACGTGAAGCCGCCGAAACGGTCCACAATGGCCGTTTCGAGCGCGGCCCAAAGCGCCGCGCTATGCGGGACGCGCGTGGCGTCGTCGCAAAGGGGAACGAGAAAGCCGACGACAACCGGGGCGGACTCGCCCATAAGTCACCTCCGATCATAAGGCGCGGCATCGACTCTGCCCTTTCGTAACGCCCCGCGTCGTAGGCTGTTGCGTAGCCCGCTATTTACGCCCAGTGTTGCGTACAGCAGAAAGCCCGGAGCTTTCGCTCCGGGCTTTCGCGGCTCACTTGACGATCTGATCTTGCAGCTCGTCCGGCGAACCCTTGCAGAAGGCCGCGCCCTTCTCCGTGAAGACGTAAAGCGCGACCTCGCGCTCGTCGCGACCGTGAAAGAACGACTGGTCCACGTTGATCGTGAACCGCTCTCCGGGGAAGGCCCGAAGACCGAAGACCGGCGGGAACTGAGCCGCGATCTTTTCGATACCTTCGCGCATTGTCTACCTCCTCTTTCACTCCCGCGAGCACTATCGCTCGCGATCAACAGTAAGGCAGGACATCGACTCTGCCCTTTCGTAACGCCCCGCGTCGTAGGCTGTTTGCGTAGCCCGCTATTTACGCGCTAAGCGCGTACAAAGAGAAGGCCCGGACCATGTTGGTCCGGGCTTTCGCGGCCCAGCTCACTCCGTGAGCGAAAGGACCACGGCGCGAACGTTGAAGACCGCGCGGTCAAGCGCCCGCAGCCGCACGAGTACCGTATCGTGCGGCTCCTCGAACTCGCGGTCCAGGGTCGCGGGGCGACCGAACCGGAGGTACTCCGCGCGCCGATTCTCCAGGTCGGAGAGCGCGCGCTCCGCGAACTGCCGAACCGGCACGTCATTGATGATCCATCCCATTCCAGGAACTCGCATGGTCTACTCTCCCACCATTAAGGCACGGCATCGACTCTGCCCTCGGGTCCAAAATCGCGGCCCAATTAGCCCGCTATTTAACCCATAACAGCGAGAAGGCCCCGGCCATCACTGGCCGGGGCCTTCCTGGGCTAGTAGCCCAGCCACCCTTTCAGCTCCTCGACGGAGCCGGTCGGGACGGGCTCGTCCTCGCTCAGCCCCTCCGGGCGCTCCGGGGTCGGCGGCGTGTAGAGCACGTCGAGCCCCCAGAGAACACCGTCGCGGATTTCCCACGCGATCCCGTGGGCTTTCAGCGCCTTGATCGCGTATCCGTAGTCGAGCATTGTTCACCTCTCCACCTATAAGGCACGGCATCGATTCTGCCCCCGCGCATCGCATCGCGTTATGTGGAGCCTATTACCAGGAGCCCGCTATTTAGGGTATGTGGTGAGTAAGGGCCTTGCGGCCCAGTCTCACCATGCCTCGACCTCGCCCGGCGGCACCGGGCAGCCCGGTTCGTGCGCGTGGCAGAGCTTGCCGCACTCCGCGCAGTTGAGGTCGTTCGAGTCGGTCAGCGCGTAGAACGCGCGCCGGAGCGCGTACCAGAACGCGCCCGCGTGCGTGCGGAGCGTGTCCGGCGCTCCGCACTCCAGCTCACCCACGAGGGTGAGCGCGTAGTCCGACAGAAGTCTCGCGAGCATTGTCCACCTCCGACAGTAAGGCAAGGCATCGACTCTGCCCCTTCGCGCATCGTAAATCGCGGCCACGAGCCCGCTATTTAGCGCCAGCTCGCGTACGAAAGCGAAGCCCGGATCTCCCGGTCCGGGCTTCGCGGGTCAAGCCCCGGCCGTTAGGCCAGAGGCATGGACCGCATGAGCGCCTCGTCGGCGCTCATGCGCGCCCCGCAGGACTCGCAACGGACGCCCTTGTCCGTGCGGGCCGCCTCGCGGAGGACCGCGAGGGGGAGCGTACGGCCGCAGCCGCACGCCATCGGCCCCGCGCCGTAGGCGCAGAACTGGCAGGTCGCCTCGGGCGACCACGAAGGGCAAGTGCAGTGATTCATTGTTCACCTCTCCACCCATAAGGCACGACCGATGTCCTGCCCTCTGGCATCATAAATCGCGGCCGCGAGCCCGCTATTTATGACCCGAGCGCGTACAAAAGCGGAGCCCCGGACCAAGGTCCGGGGCTCCGCGCGGCACGATCAGCGCGTCTTGCTGATCGTCAGGCGGTCAAGGTCCGCCTGGGCCGACTCGCGCGACGGGTAGTAACCCGACTCGCGCGAGTAGGGGCCGCAACGGCACTCGGTGCCGATATAGTACCCCGCCGCGCTGCGGAGCACTTGCGGCACGAGAATCGTGCCGCAGTCGGAGCACGTCGAAAACGCGTGCCCGGTTTCACCAGCGAGGGCCATGGTTTAGTCTCCCGCCCCGCGAGCACTATTGCTCGCGATCAACCATAAGGCAAGGCATCGATTCTGCCCTCTCAAGTCGCGGCCCACCCGCGAGGTAAGCGATAGCCCGCTATTTAGGCAACATTCGCGGCCGCGAGCCGGGTAAAAGATTGCGCGAGGTTTCCATTGATTAACGCAGAACCGGCCCCGCAGAGTGGGCCTCCCCCCGTCGAGCTGTGCGCCCGTTGCGTGATGGGTGTTTGCAACGATCCGCATGACCCTATCGCGTGGGCCTTTGGCTTGCGCGAGTCGCTCCGCGAACGCGAGTACCAGCTAAAACTTGCGGCCGTTATCGCGGAGCGACTCAAGAGACCCTAGTCTTTCAGTGCCAGGACCACGCGCTCACCACGCGCGCAAGCGTCAAGGGCTTCGTCGACCGTGTCGAGAAGCGACTCCGTCCACGGATCGTCACGGTCGACCGTGACCTCAACCGTCCCGACTCGCGTGTTCTCCACTGTCCACCTCTCCACCGATAAGGCATAGGCATCACTCTGCCCTCGCGTTTCTCGGCTCGGTCAATAGCCCGCTATTAAGGGCCGATGCGCGTACAAAAGCGAAGCCCCGGACCAAGGTCCGGGGCTTTTCGCGGCCGTTACTTCGCCGCGCGGCGTTCGGCGGCTGCCGCCTGTTCGGCGGCGACCTTCGCCGCCTTCTCCGCCTTGCGCGCCGCTTCGCGCGTGTCGTGTCGCGCCTGAAGGTCGGCCGTCGCGGCCGTGACCAGCCTGACCAGCCCTTCCGGGCCTTTCAGGACCGCGAGCAGGTCGCGCGTCTCGCTCGCGAAAACGCCACCGAAGCCCGTGTCAACCCCCGTGTCGCGGAGATTGTCGAGCAGGTCGCAGAGTTTCACGAGGTGCGTGTCGCTTGCCGCCGTGGCAAGCGCGGCGATCTTCTGCGCGTTCTTCTCTTTTCGCGTTCCCGTCACGGGGTCTGTGAGCGACTGGACCAGCGCCAGGACCGTCGGCCCGAAGGCCGCGAGGATCGCGTCCGGTCCCGTCGTCGTGTCCTCCAGAACGTCGTGGAGGAGAGCAGCGAGTTGCGCGTCTTCCGACCCGCCGAAATCGCGGACCGTTTCCGCGACCCGAATCGGGTGATTCGAGTACGGCTCAACAGAGCCGTCCACGCGCTTGCGCGTCACCTTCCCCTTCGCGCTGGGGACGAGGTGAGCCGACACGGCGAACTCACGGGCTTGGGCGGTCCTCGTCATGGTCGTGTCTCCTCTGTCGCATGATCGCGACACTCATAAGGCACGGCATCGATTCTGCCCTCCCCGCGCGCTCGGGCTGTTCTCGGGAAGAGGAGCCCGCTATTTAGGCCCAGCTCCGCGTACAGCGAAAGGCCCGGATCCTTTCGGTCCGGGCCCCTCGCGTGTCACTCCGCCTCGTCGTTGATCGACTCGCGCTTGACCTTGCGGCGGATCGCGCGGACCGCCTTGCGGCGCGCCACGCGGGCACCGTGCCGCGCGTAACCCGCCCGCACTCCGCCGCCGCAGCACGCGCAGCGGATTCCACCGGGGCCGCCGCAGCCCCGGACCAAACGGTCCTCGTTCGCCACTGTCCACCTCCGATAGAAAGGCAGGCCATCGATTCTGCCCTCTGCACTCAGGCATCAACCGCCCCAACAGGCATTAGCCCGCTATTAAGGGCCCGAGCGCCTACAAAAGAAAAGCCCCGGACTCCGTCCGGGGCTTTCTCGTGTCGGGACGCGCTTAGAACCGACCGCCCATGACCGCGACGTAGGTCTCGCGGTTGGCCTTGTGGGCCGCGATACCCTCGCGGTAGAGGGCCTTGCGCGCGGCCTTGTGTTTCCTGGCCTTGCGCGCGGAGCGCTTGAGGGCCTTTCGGAGCGCCGCGATAACCTCGCGGTTCGAGGCGCTGACGTGGAGACGGCCGACGATCATGGAAACCATTGTCTACCCTCGTCTTTGCTGACTTAGCCGTGCGAGGATTCCACTCGCAAAAGTCGGGCTCGCAGCCCCGTTTCTAGTCTCGCCCCGTAGAGGCGTCAGCGTGAGACCATTCGCGTTTACCTTCCAGGTAGCTAACCCGGAGGGCGAGTGACGGGCTTTACCCCGTAGCAAAGTCCACTCGTTCGTCGTTCGCGCGCTTGCGACACTCATAAGGCAAGGCACCGACTCTGCCCCCCGCGTTTCTCGGTGCTCGGCTCGGTAGGATTAGCCCGCTACTTAGCGATGATGCCCGTACAGCGAAACGCCCGGAGCAGAAGCTCCGGGCGTTCGCGGCCGGGTTAGAGCGACTCCAGCATGGCCACGTTCCACCTCTCCAGGCGGTCGGCCGCGTCCAGGACCGCCTGGAAGCAGTAGCAGCCAGGCCCCTGGCTGATGTTTTGGCAGCGCGCGCTTTCGCGTTCCGCGTCCTGTAGGACCGCGACGAGTCGCGCGCGCTCCGCCGCGCCGTGGGTCTCGTAAGTGTGTTCCATGGTCTGGTCTACGCCTCCGGTTACTCGCATGATCGCGAGTCAACCACAAGGCAAGGCATCGATTCTGCCCCTCGCGTCGTCTACTCACTGATGAGCCCGCTATTAAGGGCCTTAGCGCGTACAAAAGAAAAGCCCGGAGCTTCTGCTCCGGGCTTTCTCGCGACCGGCTTTACTAGGCGCCCCGGAGGGCGCGAAGCCGGTTGATCGGCCCCGCGAGGGGCGCGAAGGTCGGCCCCACGAGGGCCAGGCAGTCCGCATGACGCGGGTTGCCCAGGTTGGGGTTGCGCGTCATACGGCCCCAAAGGGCCCGGTAAGTGAAGGTGACCATTGTTGTCCTCCGGGTTAGGGTTGCGGGAACACCCATAAGGCAAGGCATCGACTCTGCCCCTCGCGACTCGCCTGGGCAGCTCGAGCGAAGAGCCACGCTTGAGCCCGCTATTAAGGGCCTTAGCACGTACAAGAGAAAAGCCCGGGACTCATGTCCCGGGCTTTTCTTGCGGCCGCGACGGTTACCAGACGTTGTAACCTTCGTCCGCCATCTCGCGGACGAGCGTCGCGAGGGCGCTGCTCGCGGCCGCGAGCGAGAGGCCGCAACGCGCGGCGAGCGCGGCCGCTTCCGCCTGGAAGGCGCTACGCGCGGCCGCGTGGCGGATCGCGCGGAGGCGCGTCGCGCCCGGCGCGACGGTGCGGGCGACCGGCGCCCAAAAGAACGAGACGGCGGCCGTCTCGTTCATCGTGTACCCTCGGTGCGCCATGGGTCGACCTCCGTTGCTCGCATGATCGCGAGTCAACCATAAGGCAAGGCATCGCTTCTGCCCCCTACCGCCACGCGCTGAGTCATAAGCCCGCTATTTAGCGTCTGAGCGCGTAAAAGAGAAAAGCCCCGGACCAAGGTCCGGGGCTTTGCGTGAAATTCGCGGCCGTTACAGGCCGCGCGCCGCGCGCCGCGCTTCACGCGCGCGCCGCGCTTGGGCCGCGCGCTCCGCCGCGCGTGCGCCGTAGGTCACGCGCCACAAGGCACGCGACACGGCGAGCGCGGGGACTCCCGCGCGCTCGAGCGCCGCGCGGTAGCGCGCGACGAGCGCCGGATCGGCGCCGAGCGCAAGCGCGCGCTCGATTTCGCGGATCGTCGCGTCCATTGTCGACCCCCGTTGCTTGCCACTCGCCTATTCGAGTGGACACCTATAAGGCACGGCATCGCTTCTGCCCTCTGGCGCGTCGCTTGCTACGCCTAACGCGTTGCGACACCTAGGGTTGGGTGAGCCCGCTATTTATGGCTTATGCGCGTACAAAAGAGAAGCCCGAACTGTCTGGTTCGGGCCTCTCGCGCGCGCCTACGGCGCGGGCTTGGGCGCGGGCTTGAGCGCCATGAGGCGCGCGTGAAACTCGGCGCCGCGCGCAATGCACGCGGCGCACTGGTGCCGCGCGGCCGGCACCTGGACTTTGCGGCACGCGTGGCACAGGTGTACCATGGGTCGACCTCCAGTTGCTCGCATGATCGCGAGTCAAACATAAGGCAAGGCATCGATTCTGCCCTCTGGCATGTCGCTTGCTACGCCTAACGCGTTGCGACACCCAGGGTTGCGTGAGCCCGCTATAAGTGCCTATGCGTAAATCGCGGCCAATAGCCCGCTATTAAGGCAATGCGAGAGGAGAGGGCCCCTAGGCCCTCGCGACCTCCCTCAGCTCCATGTCGGTGTAGTGAGAGCAACAGCCCCCGTCGGGGCACCCATCGAACCACACGCGGACCGTCCAGGCGCCCGGCGCGGCCGCCTCCGGCTCACAGAAACCGGAGGGCAGCTCGCTCACGCGAGCGTACCCCGCGCCGGTCGGCGCGAAGTAGGCGCGGGCGGCCGCCTCCGGCGTCTCGCCGGTCGTGGTGTCGGTGTCGACCCCGTAGAACGTGACCGCGAACGTGGACATATGCCACCTCCGGTCTAAAGGCAAGGCATCGACTCTGCCCCCGCATCAATACGACACTCCGAACAGCCCGCTATTATGCGCGTACAAGCGAAAGGCCCGGACCTTGCGGTCCGGGCCTCGCGCGGCGCGGCGCGCTACCGCGCGGCGCGCTCGCGTTCGACCTGCCAGGCGATGAAGTCATAGAGCGCGTCGATCCGCTCGCGGACCTGGCGCGCGCCGTCCAGCGCCTCGCGCGAGGTGCCGAATTCGCGCGCGTGCGCGGCGCCCTGCTCGCACGCGAGCATGATCTCACGCGCGACGTTCGCGCACTCGGCGAGGTGGCCCGCGACGCGCGCGGAAACGAGCGCGGAGTCCGCGCGCGTGAATTGGGGGACGTTGTTCGTCATGGTCGATTCTCCGTGTCCACTTCGCCTATCGAGTGGACACCTATAAGGCACGGCATCGATTCTGCCCCCGCGAGTCGACTGTCCACTCACCTCCGAAGTAGCCCGCTATTCCGCGCGTACGGGCGCGTACGGCCTGAGGCTACGCCTCAGGCCGTACGTACAGCAAGCGACCGGAGGCCTCAGGCCTCCGGTCTCTTGGGTCTCGCGCTCGCGAGCCTCGCGAGCCTCGCGACGGGCGCCTAGCGCCCGTTGTGGAGCTTGACCGCGAGGCTCGCCGCAGGGTGGTTCGTCGCGACCCCCGTGCCCGTTTCGGGCTTGAAGTCTTCGAAGCAGCCCAGGACACGCGTCGTCTCGCCCGCGCACACGTACCACGTCCACCATCCCAGGGTCCCCGCGTCGTCGATCGGACCGAGGATCGCGACCCCCTCCGGCGCGTCCGGGAGGCTCGCCTCGCTCGCCGGACGATCGAGAAACATCTCCAGTCCGTGCCCGTCGACGTTCCGCGCGCTCAGGAGCTTGCGGAGGTCGGCGCTCGCGAGGATCGTCGCGAGCGGAGCCGCCCCCAGCTTGCCCCCCAGGGAGGACGCGTCGAACGCGAAGTAGCGCGCGACCGGGACGCAGCCGACGGACGGCCGGAATTCGGTGACCAGCGTCGCGCCGTCGAGCGCGTCCAGGCCGCGCGCCGTGAGGCTACCGCGTGTCCGGGGGAGCTTGAGGTCGGCCCGGAACCCGGGCAGCGAGAGGAGGTCGGCGAGCGTGGCGAACGTGGTGGTCATTGTCTACTTCTCCCTGGCGTTCCCTTGCGTCACCTTGACGCGGGAACACTTGAAAGGCGAGGCACCGATTCTGCCCCTCAGGACGGCGCAAGTCTCGAGGCCGTCGAGGCTTGCGCCGAGTCGACTCGCAACTCGAGGCCCGGCAAGGCCTTGCGCCGATTCACGCGTAAGCGTAGGCGTCGTCGAGGCTTGCGCCGAAGTATCGGCGAGGTAAGAGCTTGAGGGAGTCGACTCCCCAACTCGAGGCCCGGCAAGGCCTTGCGCGTTCGAGAGGGGCAGAAATGCGGCCGTGCCTTTCAAGTGTTCCCGTTCAAGTGAACGAGTGAACGCCAGGGAGAATCAAACATGATCGTCCTGATCGTCAAGAACACGGGCAACGTTGTCTGGACGTCGGTGCACGGGAACGTCGCACCGATCGCGCGCAAGGCCTGAGCGAGTCGACTCGCGAGGCTCGCTTGCCCGAACGTGAGGGCAGAAAGCGAGCCTCGCCTTAAAGGTGTCCTGAGCGATCGCTCAGGCAAGAGGGAGGGACGAACGTGGCGAAGATGATCGAGGCGCGCGAGTCGACCAAGGTCGCGAGCGATGATAACCGGGGCGGCCGCGAGGCTCCCGCGTTCGGTGACCTTGTGGAAGCGCTATCGCTGATAATGGTCGCGCGAGGCGACACTCTCGCCGTGGAAAGCGCGTTTGACTGGAAGGGCGCGACCTTGCCGGAGTTTATCGCGCTGGAGGCGCGAGGCTTCCGTAAGTTTCGCGCTCGCGTTGAATGGAACGCCGGGACGGTTCACTCTCGCGTGGTCGAAATTCACTTCTGGACGGACGGAACGGTCCGAAGTCACTTCAAAATCAAGTGATACGCGATCGAGGCTCGCTCCCGCAAGGGACGCGAGCCTCTCGCGTTTCCAGGCCTCGCGAGACTCGCGCTCAGGCCTGAGAGCGAGTCGACTCGCTCAGGCGAGCCTCGCCTGAGCGCGAGGCGAGGCGCGAGACAAGCGCGCGAGTCGACTCGCGAGGCTCAGGCCTCAGGCCTCAGGCGAGCGAGCCTAGAGGCTCGCAACGCGCTCAGGCGCGAGGCGACGCAACTCGAGGCGCCCCAAGGCCTTGCACGGTCCTGAGGGGCAGAATGCGAGCCTCGCCTTTTGGGTGTCCTGAGCGAACGCTCAGGCGAGAGGGAGAATCGATCATGTGGAACCCTTGCGGCTGCAATTACAATCTGGGCGTTACGTGCGAGCTGCATGTGCTCGCGTGGCGTGTGAGCGAGGGTAAGGCGAGCGCGAGCGAGCGCGAGAGGCTCGCGTATCTCCAAGAGGCCTACCGCAAGGCGTTCGGCGGTAAGCTCTAGACGCGATCGAGACTTACGCGAGTCGACTCGCGTAAGTCTCGCGCCGTTTCCAGGGCCTGAGCGCGAGCCTCGATCGCTCAGGCCTCTCGCTCGCGCTCAGGCAAGCGCGAGGCGAGTCGACTCGCTCAGGCGAGCCTCGCCTGAGCGCGAGGCGAGGCGCGAGACCAGCGCGCGAGGCCTCGCCTAGCGTCTCGATCGAGGCGCTAGCGCGAGCGAGCCT
>Ga0315288_10003697_pt1 | contig 19543 bp, 16 predicted proteins | sample YL17G11_20_MG_FD_203454 | JGI IMG/M metagenome (GOLD analysis project Ga0315288, IMG submission 203454) | Sediment microbial communities from Yellowstone Lake, YNP, Wyoming, USA - YL17G11_20 | ecosystem: Environmental > Aquatic > Freshwater > Lake > Sediment | place: USA: Wyoming | collected... | reverse complement strand
TATTTCCGTCAAATAAGATATTCCCCCCATGGGGGACTTCGTCATCTCCTTTCCAGATGATGATGAAGATCCGCACCATGGGAAAGGCGTCAATGCTGACGGAGATATCCCCGTAGGTTGCGCTTTTTCCGCCCATTTTTTGGGCAACCTCAAGGAGCAATTTGGGTCTATGACCGAAGCACTTTAGAATGGGATCCAAATTCCTTTTCACAAATACAGGAGAATAGAACTTCCCCCCCTCTATCTGCCCGTAAGTGATGAGTTTATTCCTAAAAGGCGTGCCTCTTGCTTGGGTGAGGTAGTGGAGGATCAATATCTTATCTTTGATGGGAACATCCTCTTCTTTGTCCTTCAGCGAAATCTCCCCGGTGGAAATAGCGACTTGATAAGGACGGTTCAAATATTGGATAAGGATACTATCGTCATCTATTCGAGAGGCCCCACTGTTTCGGCATATTTCTTCAGCCTTCATGCTTGAAAGCTTTTTAGTAGCCAAATTAAGAGCCAGTTCAAAGCTTTCTTTGGAGATATCCTCATACGAGCACATAACCCGCCTCCCGTAATATTTTTTTAACAGATGTGGAAGAAGGGGAATCTTCAGGAATCTTAAGTAGGGATTCACCTCTTAAATTGTGTTCCCTGATGAGGGGATCATAAGCAATTCTTCCCAGATATTTCTCCCCGCTCCTTAGTAAAAACGATTCAGCTTCGTCCGTGAACCCCGTTAGAAAGGATGAGTCTTTAACCCCGGCTCCAATAAGGAATGGACATTTTCTATCTACATCCCCGTCATAAATAGCAGGGCTTTCTAACGGGGTGAACCTGTAGTTCCCTACAAGATAAAATTTATTATAGCTTATGTTGACACCCTGGGTGACATATTTGATTCTGTCTATGTGTTTTGCCGATTTTTCAGACGGATCAAGCACGACGAAAAGGTCGTTGATGTCGGGTGTCACTTTTCGGTTAAGATGCTCTAAACCAGCAGGGGAATCGACGATGACCATTTCGTAATTTTTGTGAAGATTCCTAATCATCTCTTTAATCATCTCGTCAGGCAAACAGTAACAGCCCGCGGCAAGCTTTGTTCCCAGTGTGATGAGATCGAACTTTTCATCCTTGTACAGGATGGCCCCCTCTTCGATTTTACGCTTCAATAGATCCGGTATGTCTTTTGTGTCTTTGCCCTTTCCGATGACCTCGAAAAGTGCATCGGCGACTGTCCATTTCCCCTCTTTTTCCAGATCGACACCGAGCATTTTAGCCAGACTTCCATCAGGATCGAGATCAATCAGGAGGAGGGGCTTTGCTTTAATATATTTTGTAAACAGGGTGGTAAAGGTCGATTTCCCTGTTCCCCCTCTGCCGGTAATCACATTTATCTTTCCCATTTCAAAATACGCTCCACAATTAGAATGAACGAATAAAACGAATGACAGCGAATAAATCGAATATATCATATTACCCGGAGCATATATTTGTTTGCATCCCCCCCTTTAGAAAAGGGGGGTAAGGGGGGATTTAAAGGTTTGGAAAATCCCCCTATGTCCCCCTTTGCCAAAGGGGGATCGTTCATACAGAATTTAAAAATAGTTATTGAGAAATGCAAACAATATAATGCTCCCCTTAATAATTCGTGAAATTCGATGCCATTCGCATCATTCGTTGACTTTAAACCAACCCCGCTTTCTCTAAGATTCTCTTCACCGAGCGGCATGCAGGTGAATCCTCAGGGAGTGTGCGCAAGGATTCTCCTCTCAGGTTGTATTCTTCAACTCTTTTATCATAATCTATCTTCCCTAAATAGATTTCACCCGTATCCTTGAAATACCTCTCCGATTCTTCATCGAACATATAATTTGCCAGGACATAGAAATGATCATACATCGTCCCTACCTCTTTTAAAATGGCCTTGATCTTCTTTATGTGGATCAGTGACTTGTCGGAGGGATCGAGGACAACAAACAGGTCATCCACCTGGGAGACAATATTACGGTTAAGATGCTCCAGACCTGCTGGTGAATCGACAACGACATTCCGATAATTTTTAGAGAGCTGGGATATGATTTTCCTCAAGAGGTGATCGGGAAAACAATAGCACCCTTCGAGATCCTTTGTCCCGAGGGTCAGGACATCGAAACCCTTCCCCTCATACAAACAATCACTCCAGATCAGTCCCTGGAAACGATCCTCCACCGGGGTGAGAGGACTTCCTCCACGTTTTCTCTCATCCACCGCATCATAGAGCGCCTCCACCACAGTCCGCTTTCCTTCTTTATGAAAATCTATCCCTAACATATCGGCCAAGCTCAGGTCGGGGTCAAGGTCGATCAGTAAGGATGGGGGTATTAGATATCGACTCATCAAAGCGACAAAGGTTGATTTTCCTGCCCCCCCTCTCCCTGTGGAGACGATATTCCTTGCCATTCTATTGACCTCCTTCATCCCTTCGGGTCATTCCTGCCCCTGCCTTCGCAGGGGTAAACTTGTCCCCGCGGAAGCGGGGAGCAGGAATCCAGTTTTCTTTTTCTACTGGTTCCCTGTCTTCACAGGGACAAGTCTGGACTCCCGCCTTCGCGGGAGTGACAGTTCGTATTTTTCAGACGCCCCTTCGATATTTTTTCAACCACCTCCTGAAGCTTTCTTTTCTGTTGAACTTGGAGGAAGTTTGCTAATCGGTGAGATCTTTGTTACAGCATGATATTCAGGAGGGCACACTTCGCGACAGGTGCCACATTTAGAGCACTTCTCCTGATCGATCACCTTTATCTCCCCCTTTCCACCTTTGATCGCCTCGGTAGGGCATACAAGGACACAATGTTCACAAGCTCGATCACATTTATCTGGAAGGATGTAGTAGGCAATCAGATCCTTGCAGACCAAGGCAGGGCAACGTTTCTCCAGGATATGAGACCTGTATTCCTCACCAAAGTAACGAATCGTCGTGAGGATAGGATTAGGAGCGGAACGCCCCAGACCACAAAGTGATCCCATCTTGACCTCTTCAGACAATTGTTGAAGAAGCTTGAGGTCTTCCATTTCGGCTTTTCCGGTAGAGATGTCTTCTAAAATGCCAAGGAGCTGCAATGTGCCGATCCGACACATCGTGCATTTGCCACAGGATTCTTTTGTGGTAAAATCAAGAAAGAATCGTGCCGTATCCACCGCACAATCATCCTCATCCATGAAGATCATTCCCCCTGAGCCCATCATCGAACCAGCTTCACGGAGGGAATCGAAATCGATGGGAATGTCGAGGAGGCTCTCAGGAATACAACCACCCGACGGACCGCCAATCTGCACCGCCTTAAATTGTCTCCCATTCCGCATACCGCCGGCAATATCGTAAACAACCCTTCTCAGTGTTGTACCCATAGGCACTTCAGTGAGACCAGGGTATTGGATCTTTCCAGCGAGGGTAAATACTGCAGTGCCTTTGCTATTTTCTGTCCCAATCGAAGCAAACCCCGTTAGAAAAGACGGGGTTTTGCCCCCTCCCTTTCCATGAGGAATATGATCCCCGCCATGAATAGCGGGGTTTTCTAACGGGGCAAACTCATCGGTTCCATGTCCCCCATCTCGTCCCCCATTTCCTCCCCCATTTCGTCCAATGATCAAAGGGATATAGGAGAAGGTCTTCACATTGTTTAGAAGGGTAGGGTTGCCCCATAAACCGACTTCCGTAAGGCGAGGAGGTCTTACTCTCGGTTCGCTCCTTCTTCCTTCTATGGCTGCGACCAATGCCGTTGCTTCGCCAGAGATGAAAGCACCCGCCCCTTTTGCAATCTCAATATGAAAACTGAAGCCGCTATCGAGAACATTCTCTCCTAAAATCCCCTTTTCCTCTCCCTGTCTTAAAGCATTCATGATACGGTCAATGGCTAATGGATATTCGGCACGGACATAAATATACCCCTTCTGAGCCCCTACTGCATAGCCAGCGATGATCATCCCCTCAATCACCTCTTGAGGATCGCTCTCCAAAATGACCCTGTCCATAAAGGCGCCAGGGTCACCTTCATCCGCATTACAAACGACATACTTTGTTGTGCCTTCAGCTTTGCGGCATAGCTCCCATTTGGGCCCTGTAGGGAATCCAGCTCCTCCCCTTCCCCGGAGTCCCGACTTTTTTACCTCTTCGATGATTCCCTCGGGCGTCATCCTTAGAGCCTTCTCTAAGGCGCCGTAACCCCCATTCGCTATGTAGTGATGAATATTTTCAGGATCAATATAACCACAGTGTCGTAGTATGAAGCGACATTCGTGTTCAAATCTTGATAGTTCAGGGATATAGGGAGTTCCCCTTCCATCGGTCTCGAGCGTTCCCAATGCAAGCTCAAGGCATGGGTCATCACCGACGATATAACCTTCTACAAGACGGGAAACTAAATCCGGGGTGATGTTGTGGTAAACGATACGGAGGGATTCAGGTTTGGAAATGATCACCAGGGGTTCAGCATAACATAAACCAATACACCCTACCTGAATGATGGGTGCATCGATGCCCCGTCGTTCAAATTCATTTTTAAAGGCATCAATGACATCCAAAGCACCTGCTGCTCTGCCACAGGTAGCGGTCCCAACAAGTATATGTACACCGTTTTTTAAAGCTTCCCACTGGCCTACGGCCCTTTTTCTAATCTCTTCAAATGTCAATTTCCTCTTTGCCCCGTTAGAAAACCCTACTATTTATAATGAGGACACTACAAATAATTTATTAATTTTCCGTTTAAAAGGACAAGGTTGAAGCCCCACCCTTTCTAACGGGGTTTACTCTTCCTGCCGATATGGGATTAAGGATTCCTCCACCTTAAAAGGAGACATCTTGGGATAAATCTTATCCTTTATCACCGCTACGGGAGCCAGCATACAACAACCGATACAGGCAACCCTCTCGAGGCTGAAATGGCCATCTGTCGAGGTCTCGCCTACTTTGATGCTAAGCTCCCGCTCCAAAGCCTCTAAGACTAAACGCCCCCCTGCCAGGTGACAGGCCGTCCCCAAACAAGCTTTAATATGATTCCTTCCAAGGGGGGTCAATCGAAACTGGTTAAAGAAGGTAACGACCCCCCAAACATCAATGGGCTTCATCCCCAAAAACTCAGCAACCTTCTTCATTGCCTCTTTTGGAAGGTATCCAAATTCTTTCTGAATCTCAAGCAGAATGGGGATTAAACCGTTACGCTCTCCTCGATGCTTTTTAAAGATATTGGAGAGCTGTTCTTCTCCTTTCTCTGTCATTTCTTTAATGTCTTAATATATTCCGGTAGGAATGCTCCAATGCCTGCTGCTTCTCTTGGACCGACCACCACTTCCCAACCAGGCAAAGCGTCTTCCAGCTCCCCTTTAATTCTTGCCACCCTTCCTGGGAGCACTATCTTTTTGTTTTTGACCTTATTTTCGATACCTGATTTTTTCACCATTGCACCCACTGAATCGCCACTAAACTTACCGGCTGCCCAACCCGTGAGGACACCCAGCCCCTCTGTATCCTTGACAACCAGAAAAGAAGGGACCTTCGTTGCCTCAATCGCTGAGGAGACAATAAAGTAGGTGAGCGCCCAATTCGAAGTGATGAGAACCGGGGCATTCTCGTCTGGCTCTCCAACTTCATAGTATTTTTCTTCCACCGCCATTGGGAAACGAGGATCGGTGTAGATATTGAGGCGTTCCACCAAGAGGGGGAGAAGGGAATACTGATCGAAATCGGAAAGGACGATCAGGGCAGCAAATTTGTTTACGAAAACAGAGGCAGCGAGGGCTTCCTTTAAACCATCCTTTGCCATGAAACAGGGAAAGGCGATGGTTGGGTAGCCCAGGGGTCTAAAACCTTGTTTCAATGCTGCCCTTCTGATGAAAGTCTGGTCCCTTATTGCATCCATCAGGTTCTTAGATCCTGGATCTAATACGGCCTCATCGACTCCAGCCTCCTTCAACTTGGTCGTTAATGGAATTAGTTCTTCAATGCTCGCTCCCCGAATACCGACAGGGGTCGGTTTTGCCTTAATTTTTGGGATGGCCTGATCGATATTCTCCTTTGTAATCGGGTAGAGCAGAGGTTTTTTGTCAGCGCATATATCCCGAGCAGCAAATAGGGTATCCAGATCCTGGGAGATGAGAATCATCCCGAGGTTTGTTGCAGACGCCTTTTTAACCAAGGCGAGGAATTTGTTCTTGTCTCCGGATTCAAATTGAAGGGCGAGAAGCTCCGCCTTGAGTGTTAGACCTACCCATGGAAATTGCAGTTCTTTTAGCTTTTTTATCTTCTCATCAACCTTGGCATCGCTTTCTTTGTCTGAAATAAGAATGGCGAGACCCGGTGGATGCACATAAGTCTTTTCATGCCGGTAGATCACCTCTTCATTTCCAACCTGCACCTTGTTATCTCCTGTTCCTATCGTAACAAGTTTGATGGCCGGTGCCAGCAGATCTTCGAGCTTAGCCTTCACCTCTGTGGAGAGATAAGGACATTTATCGACCGTTGCACCACCTGTGGCCAACTTCATCGCAAAAGCGAAACATGTGGGAAATCCACAATCCTTGCATGGTTTTTTTCCAGGAAGCATCTTTACAATTTCAGAACCTGATATTGGCATATCGCACCTCCTATTTTTGTGTTGGAAGCTCTACGTTGGAAGTTCCACTTCACCCTTTAACCAGGGGTGCCCCACTTTTTCTAAAAATGCAGCAAGTTCATCGGGGTTCTTGGCATCTTCCTCTGTGGCGATCTTATCGTATAGTCCCTTTGCTTCTATCACATCTCGATACCTTTCTTTTATCTCTTTAGGCATCCAAACGATCCTCGCCAATCCACCATCTGCCTGGATGAATTTTACGGATCTCAGTTGCTCCAGACCGGTTCCGAGCCTGCCCTCGATCTGTTTTCCTCCGGAGGTCTCACCCGCCATGCGGGAGAAAGTAGTCCCAATGACGGTCTCCCCTTTATACTCCCTGTTCACGATACCAAAGGCATCCACTTCAGGGATGTAGAAGACGATTGCCTGGAAACAACCGCATGAGGTATGGGGATGCTCAAAGGCGCTGTAGAGATAAACTTTATCATAGGTCCCCAAAGATTTCTCCACTACGACTTTATTTACCCCCTCATATTCACCCTTGGCAGGATTGATCAACTCCCCTTTTTCTATGGCGAAGATAGGTCCTTCAGGATCGATTTTCGCAGCAGCCCTACCATCAAACCAGTTGATGGCGCCACAATTTGCGATCCTATTTGGAGCGATGATAGAGCAGTGGGTTGGGGCAAAGCTCTGGCACAAGACACAGCCATAAAATGTATCGACATCCTCGTCTTTGATCTGCCTCGCCCTTTCATCTCTGGCATTATATACCTTGAGAGCTTCTGGCAAAAGTTCCTGCACTTTCTTAGGATCCGTAATGATGGTTGTTTGGATCTTTTCAATGATCGGCATCTCTGAGGTGAAGAGGAAATTAAAGATTTCACCCAATTCTTTTAAAGAGGTAAAACCTTTTTTATAGGCATCCTTGCTTATCCTCATCCACATATCCTGTCTCTGATTCATATGGTACCAACCCTGAATAAAATTGGAATACATATGGATCTTTCTTTCGATGATGGCCTCCGCATCCTTATCCAATTCAGATCCGGCAACATCGATTAAAAGAGCGATGGGATAAGTACCCCCTTTATCCGTCTCAGGGTTATAGGGTTCCATTTCATTCAGGTCAGGGCCGATGATTTCGACCTTTTCATGCTCCACTTCGTCGGGACTCTTCACCGTTGCCAGTTCAAACTTATACGGTACCTTTGGTCCTCCGAACTCGATATACAGATTCTCTTTCCTTATCACTTCACCTTCATATTGCGGTCCGAGGTCAGCATGAAACTCCATTCTTATTCTCCTTTCTTCAGATTATCTATTAGACTTTCTAAGAAATTCTTCCATTGTTCATCCTTCCTGAAATTGGGAAGAGAAAAATCGGCATGGGGATAATAGTACTTGCAAAGGGTCATCGTCTTTAGGTGAGGAGCAAAATGCTTAAGGACAGAAAGTCCCTGTTCCCCGAGATCGGTTCTGAAACCGAAGAACATCACAAGATCATGATTTCCTTCCTTCCTCACCCCTTTCCACTCTGGATCCTTCAAGGCATTGATGATCTCAACGACGTCATAGACACTATCGGGTTTTACCCCCAATTCCACCATCTTCGATTTAACGGTGGCCGTCGCACAGGTAGGAATATTTTTGGTCTTCGCAATGTCGAGAGCATATTCGAGGAGCAATCTTTCGCCCAGGGTGATCTTCAGCAAACGCGGGCCGAGGACGAGGAGGGGTCGCTGTGCTTTCGTGATTTGTTTGGCATATTCTGCCGGATCCTCTACCAGTCTTGCCGTCCTCGTTCCTGTAAGGATATTCACTCGATGATATGGCAATGAGGGTGCTAATTGGCTCATTTTATTCTCCTCCTTTTTAATGTATGACCGAATCCAGCGGGACCTTCGTTGGATAAGTTCCAATGAGGGTGGGAAGTCCGACAGGTTCTTTTGGTTTCCAGCCGATTTGGGTTAAATAAGCCTTTACCTCCTTTTTGTAAACGATAGGGATGTCGGCATCTCTTCTGACATAGAGAGGGAGGTCTTCTGGAAGACCACCGCCCATATACTTTTTATAGAGGGAGATATAGTGATTCAGTTTTATCGCCCTTCCTTGAGGCGTATCATTTTTCCGGATGCATAGTTTGGGGATCATCACCATTGCCTTCTCTTTTGTTTCACAGACATAGGCGAGGTGCTCTGGTGAAGGTTCATTGGTTTCTACAATCTGCCTCTTTCGCGCATCCATGACCTTCCACTCATCTTCATCCTTCCTCGAGAGATAGAGCCTGCGATATTTAGAAGAGTGGGGACCGAGGATGACCGGAACTCCCAACCTGTTAAAGCCTGTGCCAATGGAGGCTGCCTTTTGAGAATAAGCTCCCCATGCAACACCCACCGCTCCTACTCGGTTGAGGACATAGTCAGCTATGACTTCATAATTGGCTCTCAGAGGCAAAGCGGCAAAAATATTGGCGATCTTAATAGCTGCTCCAGCGATATGGCTGTTTGCCACACAGGAGCCCACATTGACCACACATCCAGCATCGAAATCACCTGGATACTTCTCATAAATGGTCTTTCCCTCATCATCCTTCCACATTCCAACAGCCATAGCGGTGCAACCTGAAACGACAACGATATACTTCCTACGAGCGAATTCATCTACGATTTCGGCCAGGTCTCGGATGTCAGGGAAATTGGAGCAACCTACCAGTGCTACGACACCAGGGATTGTTCCCAAGGTGATCGGTGCGCCAACCGTTCTTATTTCCGTATCCATAATCGGTCCACGTCCGGCACGTATCTTCCAGGTCTCTTTGCTTGCCCCCACCTGCATGATCTTAAAAATAGGAAGATTTCGAGGACATTCCTCCTCACATTTGCCACAGCCGACGCATAAATTGAATATTTCCTTTATCACATCGAAATTGCCTTTGGCAACTTCACTGATACCCTTTCCGATATCGAATAAGTTAGGACATACCTGCTCGCACATGCCGCAGCTGCTGCATTTTTTCGCAAGTTCAGTAGCCTCCTGTTCCGTAATCCATTCCTTCCTTCTCTGAGGTGCAATGGCCATTGCAACCTTTGTTGCCACCTCAGCCGCCTTTTTTGGATCAAGAATGGCATAATGCTTCTTCTCCTCCACCATCTTCTTCACGATCTCATCCGTATCCATGTCGGTCGCATCTTCCAGTCCATACATGACCTTGTCGAGGGTGGCGATAAGGGCAGAGCCAGCCTTTGTCGCCTCAATGGGCATATCGGTCCTGATGCATTGTTCGTCGGTCATGATCACATCGGCGATGCCACTTCTTACAAAAAAGAGCTGTCGAGAGAAGGGGCCTATCACCTTGGCCCTTGCAGAATACCGGGTTGTCTCTAAGGCAGTGCAGCATACCCCACATAATTCAACCTTGTCATAAAGGTTGTTATCTTGCAGGTAATCCACAACGACCGTTGAGGTCGCAGGATTATGTCCTACAAAACAGATGATGGGCTTTGTTTTATCCACGGAATTCCAGCCAAGGTCTACCAGAGGCGTATTGGCAACGGAAGTAGGATAATTAAATCCTACAATCTGGGCGATATCGCCCGCCTCCATGGCCACATGGTCAAGCATGCCTGCATGCAGGGATTTTGATTCAAAATCCAGGCAACTTCCCTCCTGACCCATGGCTGTAGAATCGAGAAGATGGGTGATCTCTTTATAAACATATTCAATTGCTATCTTCAGATCACCCAGTGTCTCTGGTTTTAACCCGAGAACAGTCCTTATAATCGGTGCCTCAAGTTCTACGGAAGTGCCTAAATTGATCTTCTTATCCGGTCCATGCTTCTCAATTAAGACTTCCAGTATGTGTCCGGCATGGGAAGCATGGGCTGAAGCTCCCATGAGGCAGGCTAAAAGAACAAACCTTGCCTGTTGAGCCCCAATATCGATCCCGCATGCCCCCCTCCGCGTCTCCGTAAGGTCACATTTGCCGTAGGTGCAAAAGCAGCATAGGTCACAGAACGGGGCATAGAAAGGTTTGTAGGTCTGAAGAAGTTTCATATCCCAGCTTCTAAGGTCAGGGATCTCAGGCATGGGTGTATGCCCGATTGGCTCCCAAGGGATCTCGGCCTTGATCTTTTCATGAACCTCCTTTAACTTTCTTGTTAATTCCTTTATTTCCGCCATTTGCCATTACCTCCCTATGGTTTCTCTTACTAATTTGAGTGTCTCAGGATGCCTCAAGATAAGGATATTCGCTCCAGCCAGATAAAGGGATAGCGCAGTGATTCCCTCCCAAAGCAATCCCTGTGTCTTATTCTCTTTGGCCTGTTTTGTTTTCCAGCATTCATCGCCGAGATTGGCGATGATGGGCATCATGGTCATACTATCCTTCGTGATGACCCCAATCTGTTTCACCCTTTCTATCAGGGAAAAGCTATATTCAATACCATAACCCAGTGCTGAGGAGAGGGGATCGATGACGACCCTCTCCGGGGGCAAAAATTTGCAGAGCTTGACACTTAATTCCTTAAGAAGGTTAATGTCGAGGGGACTCTGAGCAATCGCTACATGCCCATGCTCCAATATCGCTTTGCCCACGACCTCAAAGTTTTCTTTCTGAACCGGCCCTATCAAAAGGTTCTCGCCAGCGCATACTTGGGCCACTTTAGGAAGAACCTCTGCATCTTTCTTTTCGTCCCCTGACCCATAAACGATCAGAGGTTTTTTGATTTCTCCGACCATCCGCTTTACCAATTGAGCAGCCGCATCGGAAGAAGAATCCTTCTCGGCAGGATCGGTACTGGCGAGTGTAAGGCAGACGGCATCGACACCAAACCCTTCACATTTTTTTGCCCATTTGATCGGGTCGGAAATAACATCTGCAAAGGGCTCCATGAGGTGTGGGGTTTTATCCGTGGGTTCCATATCGAGCACTTGCAAAACAAACTTTGGTGGATTGGGTAATGAACCCTCGTCAAAGAAATGAAGGGGAAGGATATTCTCTCCTCCGACCTTCAGGGTCTTATCTCCTTTTCCAATAGTAACTTCTCTTACCACTCCCTTGTAAGCTTCCTTAGGTGCCTTATATTCCATCATCTACCTCCTTATCATTAGATTCTTACATCTTTAAGTCTGAGAATTTATCTCTAACACTTATGTCCCCCCTCACCCTGCCCTCTCCCCTCAGGGGAGAGGGGAAGGGTGAGGGGAAATTTCAAATATGTTTGGTTAGGTCTTAAATAAGTTCACTTTAATTGTGACATGAGAGTTGTTAAATTTCCAGCCATGCATCTGAATAGAGTGATTGGGCCATAAGAACTCTCGCTGTCTTCACATACGCAGCCTCTTTCTGAGATAAAGGAGAGAGGTCGATCTCCTCACCATCCATTGTCCTGTATATGAGGTCGGTGATGTGAGGGATCTCTCCTTTCATAAATGCCATCAATTCTTCATCGAGCGGATCAGCAATCGCTGAATAGAGTCCGCTCTTCCCAAGCATCACAAGGTAAGTACGGTTGAGGATCGGTCTTAAGTGAGCGGGTACTCCATTGGATATATTGGAAAGTCCTACGGTTGATTTTACGCCGGGGAGGACGTCCTGAAGGATCTTGATAAATTCGAGATTTCCCACAGCGATATTTTGACCTTCACCCGCCGTGCTCACAGGAAGAATGATGGGATCGACCCAGATATCTTCATTCGGTATACCCAGCTCATTGGCATGGGCGACCGTCTCCATAATACTCTCTATCTTTGACTCCATCTCCGGGGGCATCCCTTTGTCGGTCATGACCGAAACAACCACATCGCAGTTATATTTTTTCGCCAGTGGGAGCATCTGTGCTTTGGAGTCGGTCTTGCCTGACGCGGAATTGATGAGGGCTCTTTTCCTGCAAAACTTTAGCCCCGCCTCCATCGCTACCGGGTTCATGGTATCAATGGACAAAGGTAACTCGGTGGCCTCCAGGACACAATTGACCAGCCATTTCATAGTCTCCTCAGTATCTTTCTTCATGGGTCCCACATTTAAGTCGATATAATTAGCTCCTGACTGTGTTTGTTCCTTGGTAAGACCCTGGATCACTTTTCCATTCCTCTCTCTAATCGCCACCGATACGTCTTTAGCAATCACATGGATATTTTCGCCTATGATTATCATGACTCATCCTCCTATTTCATTCACCCCGTTAGAAAGTCCCACTCTTTGGGTTGGGGATAAATATAAATTTTTATCTCAAGGAAGGGTCGGGGTTGAAGCCCCACCCTTTCTAACGGGGTAAACTATATTTTTCTTATCCCCTTTATTTTTGGCCACAAAAGCACCCACAGGACAGATCTCCACCAATTCGATCCTGTCCTTGCATTCTGATAATCCTATTGGTTCATCATCAAAAGTAGTGACCCATCTTTGAAAGCCACGGTAAGCGAAGCCGATCGCTCTTGTATCGAGCTTCTTCTGACATAACCAGACGCACTTGCCACAAAGGACGCATTTGTTCGGATCATAGGTAAACACAGGGCTCGTTTCGTCGATGGGTAGATCCCTTAAAAATTTCCTAAATCTTTTTGTGTTCAGTTTGATACCTAAGTGTTTGGCAATCTTCTGCAACTCACATGAACCACTCTTAAGGCAATGGGCACAGTCCACCGGGTGGTTACTCAGGGTTAGCTCAAAGGCAGTTCGGGCAAGTCTTAAAGCCTTTGTTCCTTTTGTGTTGACGACCAATCCCTCTTTCACTTTTATAGTACAGGCGGTGATAGGCATGCCCTCATCTTCAACCTCGACAAAGCATAACCGGCATGCTCCGTAAGGCTCTGCCATCTCTTTCATCGCACAAAGATGGGGGATATAAATCCCATTATCCAAGGCCACCCATAATAACACTTCACCTTCATCACATTCGATCTCTTTCCCATCAATGAAAAGATGCGTCGTTTTCATGCAACCATGGATTCAGGAGCTTGACTCGTGCCTTCCTTGACTCCGAACTCCTGTACGGAACGGTTTGAAACCGTTCCCTACCGAACTCCTGTACGGAACGGTTTGAAACCGTTCCCTACCGAACTCCGAACTTTTAACTTACTCCTGCAGCCACTTTAGCCGCCTTCACCGTATTCATCATCAACATCGTAATGGTCATCGGCCCAACTCCACCGGGAACAGGGGTGATGGCACTTGCCTTCTCTTTAACCCCATCGAAATCGACATCCCCGCAGAGTTTTGCCTTTCCCTCAGGTGTCATTCCAATCCGATTGACGCCCACATCGATGACCACGGCTCCTTCCTTCACCATATCCGCAGTGACGGCCTTCGGTTTTCCTGCAGCCACGATGAGAATATCTGCCCTCTTGGTATGAAATGCCATGTCTTTTGTTCCAGTGTGACAGATCGTTACCGTTGCATTGGCCCCTTTCTGCTTTTGCAAAAGGATGTTAGCAATGGGTTTTCCAACAATGTTCGACCTTCCCACCACCACGACTTCTGCGCCATCGATCTTTGCGCCCGATCGGATCAGAAGTTGTTGGATACCCGCTGGTGTGCAGGGAAGATAATCGGCCTCACCGATCATCAACTTTCCCACGTTGACTGGATGGAACCCATCGACATCCTTTTTCGGATCGATGGCGTAAAGAATTCTTGTCTCATGGATATGTTTGGGAAGCGGAAGCTGAACCAGGATTCCGTGGATTTTGGGATCCTTATTATACTTATCGATCAATTTAAGCAATTCTTCTTCCGTAATCGTTGCAGGCTGGTTATCCTGAATGGAATAAAACCCTAACTCTTTCGAAGTTTTTTGTTTTGCAGTCACATAACTGACTGAGGCAGGGTTTTCACCCACCAGGATGGTCACCAGTCCTGGGATAACATTATATTTTTCCTTTAGTTGAGTGGTTTCTTTTTTCAACTCCTCCCGAATCTGTTGAGCAACTTCATTTCCATTAATCAGTTTTGCCGTCATGTTTTTTGATCCCTCCTTCTTTAAAGTAATTAAAATGACGTGATCCGTGTCACGTGTCTCGTGAATGGTACGATATGCCAAACCATTTATTGAATATAATCCTCAAAGATACGTCCGGCGGCTTGAACCGCCTTTGACTCCAAAGGTAAACCAATGGTAGGCTTCCCTTCGAGATCGTATCGATAGACTTCTTCATCCACAGGGATGGTTCCTGCTAACTCGAGGTTCTGCCTTTTCAACTCTTCTTTTAAAATTTCTTGATCCAGTTCACCTTGAACCCGATTGATGACTAAAACCTCTCGGACGATCCGCAAATCCAGTTCATGAATCAGGTCCCGAATCCGCGATGCGGTCAAGATGGACCTCCGGCTGGAGTCGGAGAGGATGAAAAGGAGATCGACATCACGCGTGGTCAGACGGCTGAAATGTTCCATCCCCGCCTCATTATCGATCACGATATAACGATAATTTCCTGTCAAAAGATCCAAGCATTTTCTTGCCAGGGTATTCGCCGCACAATAACAACCTGGTCCCTCTGGACGGCCCATTGCAATGAGGTCGAATCCCTTCGCTTCCGTTAATGCTTCCTGAACCTTATACTCGAACCAGATGTCCTTGGTCATCCCAGTGGGGACATCCTTTTTCATCGTCTCGCGGGCTTCGCCGATGGTGGACCGGACCTCCACACCCAACACCTCATTGAGGTTCGAATTCGAATCCGCATCCACAGCCAGAATCGGGCCTTTCCCTTTATCTAAGAGATGGCGAATCATCATCCCAGCAAAGGTCGTTTTGCCCGTTCCTCCTTTTCCTGAAACCGCAATTGTGAAACTCAAAGCTGTCCTTCAACCATCCTCTCCGATTGATATTCCCTTCTCACCTGGTAGAGGCTTTTCATCACCTGGGGGAAGGAAGAGGAATCGGTGTGAGGAAGAAACATCGCTGCGACGAATTCGTTCATAAAGGTCGGGTGATTGCTCAATTCGAGGTTTGTCATCATCAGAGCAATGCGCTCCGTCTCTTTCAAGAGATTCTTGGAGAAGGAGAGGAGCCTCGCCCCCAATAGGGAACCATTCCCGACAAAAATAAATTTTTCAATATCGATCTCTGGAAGGAGACCGATGAAAATCGCCTTTTCCAGATCGAGATGGCGACCAAAACCACCAGCAATGATAAACTGTTCAAGATCCTTAAAACTCAGTCCGACGCTATCCAATAAGACTTTACAGCCGGCATAGATGGCTGCTTTGGTACGGATTAGATTTTCAACATCAATCTCAGTGAGGACGATGTCCTCATGAATGATGCTCTCTTCTTTTCGCGCCAGAACATATTCATAACCATCCGGTCCTTTTCGAACTCGATCCGTTGGAAGGTCTCTTCTGAATTTTCCATTCTGGTCAATCATCCCAGTTTCCAAAAGTGCAGCGACGGTATCAATCAGGCCGGAACCGCAGATGCCGATGGGTTTGGCCCTTCCAATCGTGAGGATCATCGGTTCATAAGTCCGATGGTGAATACTAACCTCTTCAATGGCGCCGCGGGTGGCCCTCGTCCCGAATTTAATCCCCGCTCCTTCAAAGGCAGGGCCGGCCGAGCAGGAGACACTAGCGAGCCAGTCCTTATTCCCGAGGACGATCTCTCCATTGGTGCCGATATCCATGTAGAGGGTGAGGGTTTCCCTTTGAAAAACCCCGGAACCCAAGATCCCTGCGACGATATCCCCGCCTACGTAGCTTGCCACCATCGGAAAGATATAGATGTGAACATGCTCACCAATATTGATTCCCAAATGGACCGCCCTCGCCGGAGGAATGAAATTGGTCGTTGGGACATAAGGATCTTCTCGAATATATTTTGGATCCAGTCCCAAAAGGAGTTGGGTCATGGTCGTATTGCCAGCGATGACGAGATGGGAGATGAGAGAGCGATCCGTCCCACTCATCGCAAGCAGTTCTTGAATGATTTTGTTGATGGTCGAGACGACGACTTCCTGTAATTTTTTCAATCCCCCGGGCCTCTGAGAATAGACAATCCGGGTGATCACATCTTCTCCGTAACTGATCTGGGCATTATAATCTGAGGCCTCGGCTAAGGCGAAAAGGGTCGTCCCATCACATTGGCCCCCCGAGCAGGCAACGACCACGCACCCATTCAGGTCGAGGAGCTGACCAAAGATCGTCGTCGTTCCGATGTCCAAAACGATAGAGTAGTTTTGTTTCGTGTTATCCCCGGGTTCCACATTAATCAGTTTGTAACCTTTTTTCGTCAAGACCAGTGTGGCCGTTACCTTCCAGTCCGATTCCCGAAGGATGCGACTCAGCTTCATGATGACACGGAAATCAGCGGAAATCCCCGCAATGCCGTGTTGTCGATCTAAGGCGTTCATCAGACGGGTTAAGTCGCTTACGTTGTCCTTGAGCGTTGGAGGATCGAGCTGGACATATCTTTTGAATACGGCTGGATCTACATTCCAGCTCTTCACCAGTTGGTAAATATCCTGGGGAGAGAGGAGGTATTTGTGGGCTGCTCGATCGCCTTTCAGTGCAAGAACCGATCTATCAACTTGGGATTCCAAGGGAATTTCAACATCCATATCACTCTGAATGAATGTCAAGCAGGCGAGGCGATATCCTTGTTCATATTCCCACTGGGTGAGTTTTGGATGTTTTGGAGAATCAACCGATCCTTTCAGGAGTTTAACTTTGCACTTTCCGCAGGTCGCACTTCCCCCACAAGATGCATTGATATGGATTCCCGCTTCCATGGCGGCCTGAAGGAGGTTCTCCTCCTCATCCACGGAAATTTTTCTCTCGCTGGGGTAAAAGGCTACATTATGTTTTGGCATGAATTAAGTTAATTATAACCCGGTCCCGCCTCAAAATCCCCCTATCCCCTTTTGTAGGGGCACGTTGCAACGTGCCCCTACGAGGGTTTGGGGATTGAAAGATTCTTTAGAAGAGTCCCATTACCTTGCCAGTATTGACATCGACATCGACTCTTCGGTAAGCCGGGTCAGAACTGGTTCCTGGCATCAGGCTGATGTTTCCGGTCATCGGGCAGAGGAACTTCGCACCGGCAAAGATCAAGACGTCACGAACCGGCAGGATCCAACCTTTGGGCACTCCCTTACGAGTTGGATCATGGGTCAGGCTCAAGTGAGTCTTGACCATCATGGTGTTGAAATCCTTCATTGTAGGATCGGTCTCAAGCCGTTTGGCTTTTGCCTCGGCTTCTGGAGTCCAGGAGACGCCATCGGCTCCATATACTTCCTTGGCAACTGTTTCAACCCGTTGTCTGAGCGGCATCTCGAGCGGGTAGAGGAACTTGAGATTGGGTTTCTCTTTGCAGGCCTCCATGACGACATCGGCCAACTCAAGGGCTCCATCCCCACCTTTAAGCCAATGTTCAGAAAGGGCGCAGCGGGCTCCCGCCTGTTCGGCGTACTTACGGACCATTGCGATTTCATCCTTGGTATCGGTGTGGAAGGCATTAATGCAGACAACCGGATTGATTCCTGATTTCCTGATTACACCGATGAGGTGGGTCATATTGATAATCCCTTTCTCAAGAAGAACCAGGTTCTCCTTCGTATAGTCATCGGGAATAGGTCGTCCTGCCACGACGGCAGGTCCGCCGCCATGCATCTTCAAAGCCCTGATCGTAGCAGTCAAAATTGAAACATTAGGAACCAAACCACTCAACCGGCATTTAACATTCCAGAACTTCTCAAAGCCAATATCGGCAGCAAAGCCGCTTTCGGTGACGTGGTAATCGAACATCTTTAGACCGAGGCGGTCACCAATGATGGAGGATTGACCGACCGCGATGTTGGCGAAGGGACCGGCGTGCACAAAACAAGGCTGGTATTCTATCGTGGACATCAATGTAGGATTGATGGTATTCCGCATCCAAGCACACATCGCACCTGCCACTTCGAGGTCTGTGGTAGTGACGGGTTTACCCTTCTTATCATAGGCCACGATAATCTTACCCAGTCTCTCACGCAGGTCTTTCAGGTCTCTGATAATGGAAAGAGTGGCCATGAGTTCTGAACTCACTGTGATGCCGAATTTCGAGGCCATGAGAAACCCATCCATCTTGCCCCCAATCCCCATGATAATGTTCCGCAAGCCCTGGGCGCAGAAATCCATGACCCAGCCCATCTCTATATTTGTAGGATCAATATCCAAGCGTTTGAGCTTACGTTTGGCCAACTCGGCATCATCATAGTTTCTTTCGTGTTGCATCCGAGCATTGAGAGCAACCATTGCCAAGTTATGAGCATTGGTAATATCGTTGATGTCTCCAGTAAGGCCCAGGGAAAATTCGGTCATAGGAATGAGCAGGGCTTTACCGCCCCCAGCCGCCGTGCCCTTGATATTCATTGTGGGGCCGCCTGAAGGCTGACGGATACATCCACCGACATTCTTTCCTCTTTTGCCTAATCCCTCCATTAAACCCATAGAGGTCGTTGTCTTTCCTTCTCCCAATGGAGTAGGAGTGATGGCTGTAACCTCAATGTACTTTCCATCCGGCCTGTCTTTCAGACGATCGATAATCTTCATGAAGTCGAGTTTGCATAGCCTTCCCATGGGAATGATTTCGTCCTTCTTGAGGCCTAATTTGTCCTGCCACTCGTCGACAGTAGGCATGGTTTCTTCGGCTATATCCGCAACCTGCCAATCTGCAAGCTTTCTTGGATCTGCATCATTATACTTTTTTAAAATATTGAAACCCATATTTTTTACTCCTCCTTTCTTTTTCGTATTGTTTCAAGTTTGTTTCAAATCCTTCCCTTCACACCCTAACCTATTTAAATATCAAGCGATTTTAGCCTTTAGTTTCAGAATCCCCCCTTTCTTTTCATATAGTTTTTTGGAGGTTGTTTCTGGTGCTTCAAAAAACAGATTCTTAAATGATATTTTTCATGTGACAAGAGTCACAATGTAGATTCGGATACTAAAATAACAGAGTTTTTTTGTCAAGTGAAATTTTTCGCTACAA
>Ga0315288_10003696_pt1 | contig 19547 bp, 26 predicted proteins | sample YL17G11_20_MG_FD_203454 | JGI IMG/M metagenome (GOLD analysis project Ga0315288, IMG submission 203454) | Sediment microbial communities from Yellowstone Lake, YNP, Wyoming, USA - YL17G11_20 | ecosystem: Environmental > Aquatic > Freshwater > Lake > Sediment | place: USA: Wyoming | collected... | reverse complement strand
CCAGTCTGCAGATGTCCCCGGCTTGTCCGTCGTCTTGCGCTGGCAGTGCCAAGCCGACCCACCCCAGGTGACGACGTCACCCTGGTCGAACTCGCCTTCGCGCCAGATCTCGCGATAGATCATCACCGGCATGCGCCATGCGGATACGGTCTTCGCGCCGCCGGTAAGCATGCAGGCGACATCGATCACGCGCGGATCCTCTCCCTGGGTAACGACCACGCCTGCAATGCCTTCCCTGGCCACGCTCCAGCCGGCCGCCGCCAGGTCCCCATCCTTGACCGGATCGGTGCGCCGCTCGGCGCGAATCTCGCCGCCCATGTGCTTTGCATAGGTGCCGGCCGGGTAACTGCGCGCCTCATCGATGCCGGGCAGCACGCTCAGCTCGGCCGCATCGCGCCCGGGCGCGCCGTCCTTGCCGTCTTTCGGCAGCGCGACCTTGGCCACAGCCAAGTCCACCGCGTCGCGCACCATCAGCGCGACGGTGTCGGGATGGATGCTGGCGCCGTCTTTTCCGTCTTTGGCCGGTGGCAGCGCGGCCACGGCCAGATCCACTGCCTCGCGCACCCGCAGCTCCACGGGATCGGCATCGGCACCGTCGTCTTTCGGCCGCAGGGCCACGGCCTTGTCCACGGCCTCGCGCACCATCAGCGCGACGGTGTCGGGATGGATGCTGGCGCCGTCCTTGCCGTCTTTGGCTGGTGGCAGCGCGGCCACGGCCCGGGCAACCACCTCGCGCACCATCTCCGGGTCGGCACGGGAGTCGATGTGGATGCCGGCGCCCTGCTCGACATCTTTCGGCCGCGCGGCCACGGCCTTGTCCACCGCATCGCGTACCATCAGTGCGACGGTGTCGGGGTGGAGGCTGGCGCCGTCCTTGCCGGCCGGCCCCTGCTCGCCTTGGTCGCCCTTGATCGACTGGCCGGGCTCGCCCGGCGCTCCGGCCGGAATGGCCGTGATCCTGGCGTCCAGCGCGTCGATGCGCGTGGCGAAATGGGAGGCCAGTGCGGATACTTCCGTTGCAACGACGACACGCACCGCTTCGGCCATTCGCGGCATCTGTTGCGCCATCGCATCTAGGTCGAGTTTTTCCATACGCTCCTCATGCGACGATCATCAACAGCGCGGCCAGATTCTGCGCGCCACTTATCATGTGAGCGGAACCCGTCATCATCGCTCCGCTTCCAGCCAGACGTCCGGATGCCGTGTGATGCACGGCGTGCGGCTTCGGCATCGGCGCTTCGTAATAGCCGACGATGATATCGCTTGGCACCGGCTGATCGGCTGGCCGCGCCGCCCATCCGAGCATCTCGGCGCCAGGCCCGCGCAGCACCCCGCTGGCCGCGTGCGCGACCGGCGCAGCGACGCGCGCGGCGGACCCGGCGACTACCGCTCCCTGGCCGACCAGGACCCCGGTCGTGGCGTGCGGGATGTTGTGCTTCGCCGTGCCGGCAACAGTTGATCCGGCGCCGGCCAGGACCCCGGTCGTGGCATGCGGAATGTTGCGCTTCGCCGTGCCGGCAACAGTTGATCCGGCGCCGGCGAGCACTCCGGTGGCGGCATGGACCAGCGTTCTGGCTGCCGTCCCCGTGACCGCAGCGCCCGGCCCGGTCAATGCGCCGGTCGATGCGTGCGTGACCGGCCCCCCAATGCGCGCGGCTGTTCCCGTGACCGCCGCGCCAGGCCCGGTCAGCACCCCGCTCGTGGCGTGCGGGATGTTGTGCTGCGATGCGCCGGCTACCGCCGCGCCAGGCCCGGTCAGCACCCCGCTCGTGGCGTGCGGGATGTTGTGCTGCGATGCGCCGGCTACCGTCGCGCCCGGGCCGACCAGTACGCCGGTCGCCGCGTGTACCCGCGTGCGCGCCGCGCTGCCCGCAACGACAGCGCCCGGGCCGACCAGTGCGCCCGTCGCATCGTGGGTGGGCGGGCCGCTTGTTGCGCTGCCGACAAATACCCGGCTGCGAGCCATGCTAGGCCGTAGTCAGGATCGTGATCGCGTAGTCGGACCACTCCGGCGGAACGGTCTGGTCGCTGAAGATCACCGTCACTTTGTCTGCGTTCATTTCCGTGCCACTGAGCGCCACGTCCACGATTTTCCCGGCTGCAGGTGTCACCGTGGGCAAAGAGGCGAGGTTCGCCAGCGCGCCATTGTCCTTGCTGATCTTCACGTCACCCGCGGCGAGCGTTGGATTGGCAACAAACAATCCAGGGTTACCGTAGTCCTCAAGGCACACATCGAACGCGAAATCCTCTGCCTTGACCGGCGGGTTCCATGGCGCGGCCATCGTCAGCCTCCGAAAAGTTGATGGGACGCGTGCGGCGCCATGATCTTCCTCGGGCGCAGCGCCACGGTGACCGCCGCCCACGAATCGTTTGTGGTATCAGTCCCGCCTCCGGTGAAGGCCGCCAGGTCAAGCGCGCCAGTCGTCCAGGGCCTAAACCCGGCGCCGATCTGCGCATCATCGGTATCCGCAGTCGTCCCGGCACGAAAATCCACAAGCTCAGGTGCAGTGTAGGTGCCGCCCACTGCGCTTGCCGCACCACCGCAGGCGTACACCCAGGCACCCGCAGTCACTGGCGTGATCGCTCCCGGATTGGCAATTCTCGAACTCGCTGCCGATGCCGTGACCACCGCCACGTCCATCGGCGTCACTAGATCGACACCGCGGAACACGTGCACCGTCCAGTGTCCTGCATCGTTCGCATTGCCGCTTCCACCACCCACCGTTTCGGTCAACACGAACTGCGTCTCGGGCGTCGCCGGCATGAAGCGCCAGGCCACGCGCAGGTTGACATCGAAGGTGTCCGATACGGTCAATTCGGACCCGGCGAGTGTGTAGTCCACCGCGCTCGCATTGCGAATCGCCAGTGATCTATCGACCGTCGAGCCGACGCAGTAGCCGATGACGACCAGATCCTCGCGCGCGGGAACCGAGGCGAGACCGCCAGTCAACGCAAAATTTATCGTCTGCGGCGAAGTCGTCCCGGCAAACCCAGCTATCTGCCCGCCGACGTATGAAATCGTCATCGGTTATGCCGAGAGCGCCGTATAGGTGAGGCTGGAGCAACTCACGGTGTCACCCGAGGCGATCGTGAGTCCGTTGCTGAGGTTGATGTCCGAGGCACTGGCAGCTACGTCACAGTAAATCGCCAGCACAGCGCCGGTAGTCTGCAGCGATGCCTTCGAGACCGGCGAAGCGTTCCCCGCGCAATTCGTGTCGCTGGCGATTGCACCCGCAGTTGCCACGCCGGCCGATGAAGCGCCGAACGCCGGCGTCGCGCAGGTGAGCGTTGCCGCGATTGCGCCGGGCGCACCGATGGTGCCGCCGACGCGGAATACGAGTTTGCTGCCGGCTCCGTCGAGTTGATCGACGACGGCGTTGGTCGCGAGGTCGCGCGAGGCGACCGAATGGGTAACGGCCATGTTCAGGACTCCTTCGGTTGATTGCTCACGGCAGCGCCTTCCCCCACCATCGCATCTTGGGCGCCGTGCACGATGCGCTCATGCTCTTCCGGTGTGGTGCGGCCGACCAGTTCGAAGGTCTCGATCTTGCCGGTCGCTTTGCGCTTGATGTGGATCGTGGCGCGCAGTTCGCCGCCGTTGCCTTGTAGATCGCTCATTTGCTTACCTCGATTTTCGGTACACGGCGGGCTCCCGTGAGCCTGCCTTTTTCGTCGTACACCGGTTCCACCGGGCTCGCGAGTACGAAGGCAATCTCTTCCATGCTTTTCGCCACGCGCGCCTGCGCTTGCTCCGTGTGCAGCGCGGACGCCAGCACGGTCTCGAGCGTGGCATCCACACGCCGGGAGTTTTGGTCGGCGCTCGCCACCAGCGATGCGACGATGTCCGCCGTCGCCGTGGGCACTGTTTGCCTGGGCGCGGTTTTGCCCATGAGGTCGCGGATGAAGATATCGGCAATGTGCGCAGCGGCCACCGCATCGGCATTGTCATCATTCGCCGCGGCCTGCGTGTCCGGTGCGGCGGCTGGCGGCTTCGCCGCACCAGCGAACGGGTCGGCCAGTGCGTCGCGCTTGGCCAGCGCCTCGAGGGAGTAGTTCTGCTGCTGCAGGTAGGGATACTTTCCGCCGGGCACGGCGCCAAGGTTTCGTTTGGCGCGCGCTTCGTCGGGCGACATGATGGCCGCGCCTACCGCCTTGCCCAGCGCGTCGAGCTGCGCCGCGGTATCCATGCGCAACAGGTTTTCGATGTCGAATTCGGTGTAGTAGTTGGCCGGCAGGCCCAGGCCCTCGTCGAGCACCAGCTCGGCTTGCTCGACCAGCCCGTGCAGGCAGTCGTTGTAGTACATCTGCTGCAGCGCCTCGATGCTGGTGACGCCGGCCGGCATAGGGCCGCCGAGTTTGAACAACGGCATGTGAAAACAGCGCGCGACATCTTCGACCGTCCAGCGCAACTGCTCGATCAGTTGCGCCTCCTGCGCCGGGATGGTCATGGCCTCGTACTTGAGGCCATCGCCAAGGACCGCGGTGCGCCCGATGTTGCCACCGCTGAAATTCTCGTCCCAGTCCGTTTTCATGCGGGCCGCCGTCTCGCCGCTGATCACCCCTGGCGCGGTGAGCACGCCGGACGGGCGGCTCATGTTGTCGAAAAATTTGGTGCTGTTGCCCTGAATGCGCCGCCCTTGCGTGGCGGAAATTCCGGCGGCATAGAGCGGGGAAATGCCGATCAGCGGATGCCAGAGGCAATTCCAGCGATCGTGGATGATTTCGGAGGCCGGCACGGTGACGGTTTCCCGCACCCCGGACAGGTTGTCGACGGCCAGTTCGTAGTACACGTCGCCGTTTTCCGCGACCAGCGGTTTGACACGTTGCCAGTCCAGGATGTACAGCCCGATGACCATGCCGCGCGCGGCTTCGCGTACCTTGAGAACGCAGGTGTTGCCGCGCATCAGCTTCGACAGAAACCACTGCTCCCAGAATTGGATGCGGGTCTGAAATCCATTGGGCTTGCGCAGGACCCGCAGGAAGGGCGAGGTTTCCACCTCGGTGCAGATTTTGTTGGCGTCTTCCTCGACCAGCTTGACGCGCAGCTTGGAGATGTCAGCCGCGATCAACGTCAGCGGCGCGAAGACCCCGGAGAACGCGAGCACGTCCTGCGCGCTGTCGACTTCGATATTGCGCTGCCATGCGCCGCCCCACGATTCGCGGATCAGCCCCCACAAAGTGCCGGTCTGATGCACAGGGTTAAGCGCCTGCGCCTTGATGCGCGCAACTTCATAGCCGAACAGGCGCATCAGCGTGCCCGCCGCTTTCTGCCCTGCTCACCCGCCGGACCGCGAAGCAGGTAGCTCGGCAGGTCAAGCACGTTTTCGTGGTGCGGAGCAACTTCTGCGACGACCAGCTTCGCGTGCCCCAGCGCCACCATCACCTTGACGTATTTTTCGTCCACGTCGAACACCTCCCCTTTCGCCACGCCGCGCCCGTTGTACGTTTGCGCTTTCAGACTTTCCATGTCAGGCATCGCGGTCTCCGCAAAAAAAGGCCCGCCGCTTTCATTCGGCGGGCCTGGTAGTGCCCTTGCAAATCGAGGCTATCAGCCGCCCACATACGCTGCGTCTTTTATATACGCCACGGCGGTGCTGCGCCGCTTGGCCCAGTTGATCCAGCGGATGCCCTTGATCGCCAGGGAGTTGGTCTGGTACATCGACACCATGCTGGTGGCGGTGATGGTTCCGTGGAGGCATTAGTCGGGTTGTCCAGCATTTCGATCGACGCCTCGTTGCTGACCGAGATGACCATCTGGCCTTCATCGGCCAGCAGGATCTCGGGCGCGTTGAGCAGGACGATCAATTGCCCTTCGCCAGCCACCGGGCTGCCGACCATTTGCGCCGACTGCGAGGTGATCACCGGCAACCCGTACCACGAGCCACCCATGGCGGTGATATTCGGGAACTGGTTCTGCCCCAGCGGGTTCTGGATCAGCGACAGCGCCAGGGCCTGCGAGGCGGTCATGATCCACACCGCACCGGACGGGTCGAGGTTCGCTGCGATGAAGGTGTTGAACAGCGTCTTCACGTCGGCAATGATGGCCGCCGTGTTGGTTCCGCTGGCCGCCGTCGGGTTGACGCCGTTGGTGATGGACGCCGGGTTGACGTTCGCTACCGCTGCCGCGCCGGGATCGAGGAACGCCACGTCGATGAAGGTGGCGTTGGTCTTGATCAGGTCGTCGCGCACCAGCAGCTCCGCCGAGGGGCTGGAACTTTGCGCCAGTTCCTCATCGATGACCAGCAGGCCGGCGGCCTTGGCCATGCCCAGGGTCAACGAACCGGTGCTGAGCTTGCTGACCGGAATCGGCTTGCCCTGTCCAACCCAGTAGCCAGTGCCCCCGGACGTCTGCGAGCCCATGCGAATGTTGAAGGGCACCTTGCGCAAACCGGGGATCTTCCCGAGCACGGTCTGCGGGCGCAGCAGTTGGATAAATTCGTTGGCCAGATTTTCTGCGTAGACCAGTTCCGATGCCCAGCCGGCTGTGGTGGTGTCACCGGCGGCCACGGCGGCCATCAGCACCCGCGCGACTTCCGGGGTGGTGTCCATCCAGCGGCGTTCGTTCTGGACGATCGACAGCGCGTTGCTCAGATTGCCTTTCGCGCGGATCTGCGCCATGACGAAGCGGGCCATGTTGACGCCCTTTTCGGCATTGGTGCGCACGGTGATGTACTCGCGTCCGGCGCGCGCGTCCGATGCCGCCTTGGGATTGTCGTTCTGCTTGGGCACCGGCGTGGCCTTGGCCAAAATCTGCGCCTCGTGCTTTTTGAGCCGCACCAGGTGGGCATCCACGCTGTCGATCTCGGTGGACAGCCCGTCGTATTCCTGCGATTCCGGCTCATCGAGCGAGCGGCCGGCGGTTGCGGCGGTGGCCATGATGGCTTCCATGCGCGCGGCGCTGGCGGAGCGCTTGGACTCGAATGAGGAAATTTGCTCTGCAATGGTTTGCATCTCAGTACCTTTTCCTTTCGGATGGATTCCCGAAGCGCCGGGGAGGGAAGCGCTCAAGCGCACGGCCGGGCGCTGCGTAGTGCCGGACGCGGCAAGCAGGGCTGGCGGGGCTAGAGCGAAAATGGGTTGGGTGCGCGCGGCCTTGGGCTTGGCCTCGGCGACGGCGATGTCGGCGAAACCGCTCGCGACGGCGTCGGCTCCGGTCATGTAGGTTTCTTTTTGCATGAGGGCCAGCACTTCGCCCTTCGGCATGCCGGAGCGCGTGGCATAAAGCCCGGCGACGGCCTGGTCGATGGCATCGAGCACGTTGGCCATTTCGCGCATATCGTTCTCGTTGCCCATGACCACGCCCCAAGCGCTGTGGATCATCAGGAAGGCAGCCTCGCCGATCTTGATGGTGTCGCCGGCCATCGCGATGATGGATGCAGCAGAGGCGGCCAGGCCAATCACGTTGACGGTGATGTTGCCGGGATGCTCGCGCAGCAGGTTGTAGATGGCAATGCCCTCGAAGGCGTCACCTCCTGGGCTGTTGACGGTGACGAGTACCGGCGCGCGGCCAAGGGCCTTGAGCTGGTCCTTTACCATGGACGCGGTGATGAAATCCGAACTCCAGCCGGAGTCGCCGATCTCTCCCAGAATTTCGATCTCGCCGGCCGCCGGCGTGGCCGCGGCCGCGCGGATGCTCTTGTCGAAGCGCGCAATCGCTGACTCCGGCGGCCTGAACTTGAGTCCGGCAGGTTTGGCGTCCAGACGGATGCACGGCAATTTTGATCGGTTCATGGCGGGCTCCTGAAATGCAAAGGGCCGCACGCATGCGGCCCGGAAGGATGCTTTAAACGCTCAGACAAACATCAACTGGAATTGCTTCTGCTCGACCGCCGGCAAGCCCATCACGCCGATCGCCATGAACAGCGCAACCGCCGCATCGATCCGGTCCGCGCTGCGTTTCTTGTCCGGCGCGATATTCATATTCTCGTCATACCTGGGCACGACATTGGCGGCGCACCAGTTGAGCACCGCATCGCCGCCATGCCGGAGATTGCGGGACAGGTAGAGCCGTTCGCATTCCTTCATTGCCGGGTTGAACGAACGCGGTCCCTGCCTAAACTCTTCGAGTATGGATTTCTGCTTTCCGTCAGGCATCTGCCTTTTCGGCAACTCCGCCATCAACCTGTTCACCAGATCGCGAATGTTCCAACTGTCGTAGGCGATGATCGTCGGTTTGAAGCGCCGGCAAATCTGCAAAATGTCGTTTTCGATAATCGCGTAGTCGAGAATGTTCCCCTGCAATTGCGTGATCAGCCCTGCGGCAACCCATCCCGCATACGGCACCGTCCCGCGTTCGGTGCGTTGCGCCACCGCTTCCGCCGGCACCCAGTTCCTGCCCCACGTGTAGACAATCCCGTCTACATTCCACACCAGGCGGAACGACATCAAGTCAGTCGTGGCCGCACCGTCCAGGGCGGCAAAGCACTGCTTGCCTTCCAGCGCATTCAGGTCTACCGGCCCATTGCACCGTTTCCAGCGCTCGATGTTCAGCCACGTATTCGCCGCCGCGGACTGGCGGTTCAAGCGTTTGATCTTGAATTCCGCGTGCGTGCCCGGCATCTGCTTCGCTTCGATCGCGGCCTTGCGAATCTCGCGCTCGAGGATCGGGTTCACGTCCATCAGCGGGTTTGCCTTCGGCCACTTCGATTCGTCGAAGTCGTCGTCCGCCGGCTTGTAGTCCGCTTCGCCCGGTTGCCCGACCTGCTCATCCAGAGAGAAGATCAAGAACAAAAAGTGATCCGCTTCGATCAGCCCGCTCAGCACCTGCTGGGCAAACAAGCGTATTTCCGGCCACGGCCCCGGCGTCTCATAGCCCTCGGTCGTGGTGTAGAGCCACAACGCATTGCGCCTGGCGCCGGCGGCCGATTTGAGCACGTTCAGCAGGTCGTGCGTTTTATGCGCGTGGATCTCGTCCAGCGCCGTGTGTGACGGGTTCAGTCCGTCTTGCGTCGAGGCATGGGCGTTGATCGGCTTCAAGTTTCCGCCAACCGCCCAGTTGGTGATCGCGTTGGCGAACACCTCGATGTTGAACGCGTCGCGCAAGTCCGGCGTCTGCTCGACCATGCGCTTGGCGATGTTGAAAATGATCCGCGCCTGGTCTCCGGTGGTGGCTGCCGAGATGACTTGCGGGCCTGGCTCGTCTTCGTAGCACAGGCAGTAGAGCATGATCGCCGCGGCCAGCGTGGATTTCGCCGACTTGCGTGCAACGCAGAACAGCGCGCTCGTGAAACGACGCGTGCCGTCGTTGTTCCTGAAACCGAACAGGTTCACCAGGAAAAACACGTGCGATCGGTGCAGCACAATCGTCGGCGTGTCCCACTTGCCCTCGATGTGCGGCAGTTGCTCGATGAACTTGCACACCCGCCGCGCGTGGACCAGAGAAAACTTGAACGGCGCGTTTTTGGCCGCGGCTCGCTTACGGTCCTTGACGTAGCGCGACGCGGCAAGCCGGATCCATTTTCCATGCCGCTCGCCGTCCGCATCGAGCATCGCATCCTGCGCAAAGGCATCGGCAACTTCTACGAAATCACGCTCTTTGCTTCGTCTTTTGGCCACCAATCAAGTCCAGGAATCGGTTCTTTTTCTTGCTCGGCGCGGACATAGACACGCGCGAGCGAGACGATGGCGTCATTCCGAATTCGGTTTCCAGCTTTTGCATCTGCTCGAATGCCTTGTTCGCCACCGCCAGATAGGGGTTCTGAATCGGAAAGCCGGTGCTGGGCGCCAGCAGCACTTCGCCCTGCTTGGCAACCATGCTCTCGGCGTTGAGATAGCGCCCGAACGCCTGGCAGTATTTTGCGAACGCGGCAACGTCAATTTCGGTGATCATGCCGCTCCTGATGAGCTTGGGAAACTCCTCATCCCAAACCAAGCGCCCTTCTCCGCTCATCCACTTTGGCGGCGTCAGCGTTTCGTCAACGACGTCAGGTTGCGGCTCCGCGGCATTCATTGGCCGACGCCCCGGATTCCCGGCCAGCAATTTCAGGTGCGTCGGCTTTGGTTTTCGTCCTGCACGCATGCCGGCCTAAAAATAACTGAAAAATATGCTCAAAATCGCTCCTGGAAGGACAAATCGACGCAATCAGGGCGTAATCGACGCGTAAGCGATTTTGCTCGATTACCTATACCCTCATACCACCCACTTCCGTAGCAAATCATTTAATAATCATAGTCTTGGAAGTGCGTATTTTGGGCTTTCCACGTCAAGAACCATGCCACAAGCAGCGTCGCGAACTGGCACGACTCTTTCCGCGCGCTGGCCGGCAAAATCCACGCATGTTCAGTTCAGCGCTTCCGCTTTCTGCCCTGGCACGCTTTGTTCCGCCCGCTCCGCGTCGAGTACGCCGACGGCGAGCTTCGCGAGCACTCGCAGCGCCACCGCGTTGTTGATCACCTTGCGCTGCTGCTTCACGCGGATGATGGCATCGAACAACGCATCGAACGAGTCGATGCTGCCGACGATGACATCCTGCGGTTTCTTGGCCTGCTCGATGCGCGCGAGCAGTTGCATGAACTCGGCTTTTTCCTCGGGCAGGAATACGATGGTCAACTCTTCGTACTTGGGCCGCGTGATTCCGAGCGCGGCGAGCTTCTCGTCGGTGCACTTGAAGGCGTCGTCGGTGACGCCGCTATACTGCTTCCATTCCAGCGACTTCATGCTGGTGTAGAGTTGCGCCAGGATGTTCGGGTCGTCCTTGCCGTTGATCGCGTTCTGCGACAACTGGATGGCCAGCTTTCGCTCCCCGCTCAACTCGGTCAGGATGTCCATCACGTCGGCCTCTTCGATGCCCGCCTTGAGCGCCGCGCGCACGCGATGGTTGCCGCTCAGCACCTCGCCTCGGTAGATGATCGGCGTCCCGAGTAGCCTCCCATCGCTCTTGACGTTGGCGACGAGCTGGCTAAACTCCTGCGGCGTCATGTAGCGCGCATTTTTCTCCAGCAGCTTGAGCCCGGCGAGCTTGACCTTGACGATCCGGCTTTCCACTTGCTCCAGCGTATTTTCGGAACCACTCATCGAATATGTCCTGTAGTGAGGCGTCACGCACGCCAGACCGGTAATTCAGGTGCCCGGCGGCGCGGCTTTGCAGCTCGAATACTCCCCTGTACTTCATCGACGTCGGCTGCTCGGTGAACGCGGTCGTCAAGATGCGCTCGATCCGGACCAACAAGCGCCTGTTGATCGGGTCCATCACTTCGCGGGACGTCGCGATCATGGCGATCAGCTTCGACAGCTTGCGCTCCCGAAACAGCGCAAAGTCCGAAAGCAGGTACAGCTCGCGCGTCTTGTCTCCGAAGCGGCTTTGCTCGAACGCGAAGCCGCCGGCCAGGGCGCCATCGATCAGCACCAGATGGTTGATGTGCCCGGTGGTGTGGTCGATGCCTTTCGACAGATAGACGTTCTTCAAGTACGTCATGCGCTTGTTGTCGACCAGGCACACCGACACCTTGCTATCGGCGGTAATCGCGGCCGGATCCACCGCGGTGTACTTGAACTGCAATTCCTTCGTTCCCCGCCGCCGCACGGACGCTGCAGGGCTGTTCGAGTACGTGTAGACCGGCTTGTTCGAGCCAACCCATTCGGTCGTCGGCATGCGGTCGAGCAACTGGTCGGAAATCACGCAATACGGGATCTTCCGCTCCTCCATGCTGGCGATGAACCCTGGCAGCGCATCCGGGTTCCAGATGCCGTACTTCGGCTCCGGCCACTCGGTGTTGTCGTTCACCAGCCTGTAAATCCGCTCATACCCACCCTTGTAGGTCGGCGCGAAGCACGCCACCCCGCCACCTCCGGCCTCGGCGCGGTCGGCCTGCGCAACGAAATCCCCGGCGTAGAACTCCTCGATCTTGATCTCGGCCACCATGGCGTCGAGCTTGGGCAGCGCCTCGTCCACGAAGCCCCGGAAGCGCTCGCGGTAGTGCCGAAAATGCGCCAGGGCATACTCATTCTTGCCGGTAAACTTGCCCATGGCACAGGCCACCATCACAGCGGCAACCCGCCCGCGGAAGTCCATACCGGCGATCGCAGGCTCGACGAACTCGAGGGCGCCCTTGAAGCGGATCTCCAACTCACGGCCCATCGCCAGCGCCCCGATGCTGCAGGTCAACAGCGACACGTCGTTCGAGTACACCCGGCATCCCGGATGCCGCATCTTCACCGCGCGATCAAAACGGAAGTTGCCAGAGCATCCGACGTACACGTCGCGCCACGCATCGAACGGCACCGTCGCCAGCACCTGGCCAATTACCTCTTTCGGTACCGCTCCGACGAACATTTTACCTTTGGATTTATGACGTAACCCGTTGACTTTGCGCGTGTTTTTCTATATCATTCAGTTAAGGTTTCAACCCGCCGAAACCGACCCGGCCCGACCCGCCGCCAGGCACACCAGCCCGACGGAAACGACCAGAACACCGGCCAAGCGGGGGACTCCCGGGATCGCAATAACAGAACTGAAAGGATAGGGCTCGCCCCTATCTTGTCAGTTTTCCTGACTGCGGCTTTCGACGCGCACCCGGATAACGACACCGAAGAAGCCTAACCCACCAACCCACGAAAGGGGCAACAGCAGATGAACATCCAGATCCAAAAAAACGCCGGTACAGATTCCGCGCAGCAGCTCGTCCACATCATCATGACGCAAGACGAGTGGAATGCAATTCTCATGGCGATACATCATTCAGTTGCATTCGAAAAATATTTCGCGGAATACGCCCCTCTGATCTCATTCAAAAATGAGGTACAAGCGGCCGTTTGGGACTAACCCACCAACCCACGAAAGGGGCGCAAGATGAAAACAGCTAAACCAGAAAACCCGCAAGACTGGCTGCCGGTCGGCCAGCATGTTCGGCTGCCAGTCAAGGGCATGTATTCGCCGATAATCTACAACCCCGATATGCCGGATGCTGCTGAGCGGCTCTACGACGGTCAGATAGTTGAACATTTGGCCAACGGTGGCGTCGTCGTCGCGTTCCCCGGGTTGCTGACCATCGACTACACAGCACGGGAAGCGCGCATGTTTTCGCGCACCTACTAACCCTAATTCTCTGCGCCCTTCCTCGGGGCGCACGGAATGCGGATTAGCGCAGATAACCTAACTCCCACGAAAGGGGAACGAACCATGACAAACAAAAACAGGATTGCTCTGATGCACATACTACGCGGCGATGTGCGATGCGCGCTCGCGAAAGCATCGCCATTTTGCAATCCTCTCGCCACACATAAGGACGTAGCGACGGCCATGCTCAATTATCGTCGGTACAGGGGACTGCACTCCAGCTTGGCTGCGCATACGTTTGTTGCGCTTGGTGATATTGCATAGCCTAGCCCACAGCGTACAGGGCCTATACCGGACCCTGTGCGATGCGAGTTGGCATCTAAAGGGTCAACATGTACAAAGTCAGAATGGACAAGCACCGCGCAACCTGGAACTGGTTCGTTACCAATCCGCAAGGTGGCGGCTTCGGATCAAACCATTGCGGCACTCAAAGGGCCGCACTTTATAACGCGCTGCGAGGTGTGCCAGTCAACGCGCAATATCAATTCGTTGTAAACGGCAAAGATCGCGGCATTCAAACTCGACTGTAACCGTATGTGCGTTACAGGCCACCGATAGGCAAGTTCGGCGCTGCAAGCCACTGATGCGATAAGTCAGACCCGGAATAGGTAACCGGGATTCCGCGCCGGCCGGATGCCGGTAGTTAACTCCTCGAAAGGGAAAATCATCATGGGCGCATTTGTATGCGGCAACGATCACTTCAAGGTACTAGCGATCTTCGCGGCTTCCAGGATCGGCGGATACGGTCAAGGTCATATGGCCGTTGATCCGAAGTACATCAAAGGATGCGAAGGGCTAGCAGGCAAAGATTCCCGCGTTATCGCCAGTGAGTACGCAGATATTCTCTATCGTGAAAATATCCGTAGCGTGTCGGCGCTGTATCCCAGCGACAAGCGCGACGAACTGCCGGGACAGATCGTCAAGCCGCTGCGCATGTTCGTTACCGCGCAAGATGAGTGTTCGCCAAAATACCGGCTTAAGGCGGTCTCGATTCTCAAAATGTGCAACGGGCTCGAATATCAGTCTTGCGAAACGGAAAATTACCGGACAACGCTCGCGTTTGATCTGTTGGACAGCATCAGGCGCGCCGCAATCAAGACGCTGCCCGGATACGACGATGCGCCTTGGGACTATGACGCAAGCGAGAAAGCTGCAGCCTAACCCAGTCTCGGCCGCCTTGCGAAGGGCGCTTTCAGATTCCGCGCCGGCCGGATGCCGGTAGTTAACTCCTCGAAAGGGATTTCACCATGGCAACAAAGCAAAAACTCACAGACGAGCAGATGAACGACTTCGGTAATTCCCTTGCCGTTGCAATGTATCTGAAGCGCGATCGCGAATATAAAGATCGCTGGCAAACTGCATGGGGCACAAAAACCGGACTGGGGCTCTACCTGACACTGCAAAACCTGATAGAAAACCCGCACTTGCCTATCTAATCTAATCCCTAATCGCCTTGCCAAGGGCGCTTTCAGATTCCGCGCCGGCCGGATGCCGGTAGCAGATCCCCCGAAAGGGATGAGTAAAATGATTACCAAAAACGCGCAGGAAATCGAGGAAGCCAGAATTCAGGCATACGAAGACGAGGGCATGACGCGCTCTGACGCGCAAGGAATAGTCGAGGCAGAAAACATGAAAGCGGGCCGGCCTGCAATTACCGCCTATTGCTCGCCAGAGATTGCCGACTGGCTGGACCCGAACGGCGCACTACGCCGCGCAGGGCTGTTGTCAGTAGCCTAACTCAGTCTCGGCCGCTAGGAGGGCGGCCCGGAGTGGGAAGGCAGATAAACGAACAGGAGGGATGACGATGAAAACAGAATATAGAGACATGCCGATCAGACTTGACGGAGGACTGTCAAGCGGTCGCGAGATAATAGTGTTTGGCGACGAGAACGAAACGTCGCCGATCATGGCCGAGGTATGGGGAAAAGAAAACGCCAGCCGCCTAGTCGCATGCTGGAATGCCTGCGCCGGCATTCCTACTGCCGATCTGGAAAACGCGCAGTCTCGTCCTAATGAGCAACTGACCGGATACGGCAAAGCCTGCGCCGACCGCGGCCGACTCGCCGCCAGGCACACCAGCCCGACGGAAACGACCAGAACACCGGCCAAGCGGGGGACTCCCGGGATCGCAATAACAGAACTGAAAGGATAGGGCTCGCCCCTATCTTGTCAGTTTTCCTGACTGCGGCCGGTCCCCGTCATTCGACCAAAAGCAAAGCCCCGGAAGGCTGACACCGACCGAGGCTTCTGACCAAACGAAACTTGATAGGAGTTCCAAATGGCTTACGCAAGTTTAGACCAAGGCAGCGCCCCACGCGACATCAAAAGCAAAATCCGAAAGCTGCTCGCGATGGCCAGCGACATCCGCGGCAACGAACACGAAAACGAAACCGCGATGCGCATGGCCGATCGGCTCATGCGTCAGCACAACATCGACGTGGCAGACATCGAGGGGTCGACCGGCAAGCAGACTCAATACCAATGGGGCAGCGTCATCATCCCCGTCGGCGAACAAGCCAAGGCGTGCAACTGGTCCCCGATGTGGATGGGCTTTCTGGGCGTCGGGGTCGGGCGCTTCACCGACTGTCGGGCGTCCTGGTTCAATCACCATGTCTACCACCGCTGCATGAAGTTCGAAGGTGATGCGGTCGATCTGGAATACGCCGCTTGGCTCTACAAGATGCTGCGCGACACCGGTTATGCCGAATCCAAATCGGTCTCGGGCGCGCACCGTGAAACCTTTCGCAAGTCCTTCGCCATCCGTCTGTGTGACCGCATGAGAACATTGCGCGCTGAGCGCGACGTGGCAATGCGCGCGGCCGTGACCAAGACCGGCAGCACCGCCTTGGTCGTAGTGCAAAACAAGCTGGCGCTTCGTGACAAGGAATTCGGCAAGCAACGGATCCGAAACAGCCGCAACAGCGTCAGGTACGCCAGCGAAGGATTCACCGCCGGCCGGTCTGCTGCCGAGAAGGTCAACTTCAACCGCCCGATCGGCTCCGGCACGCAACCGAGGCAACTGTCATGAGCGCCAAGGTCCTGAACCAAGACACCGGCGCCTACCTGACCGACGAAGAAGTCATCAGCATGGCGATCGGCATCATCAACCACCGCTTCGGCCTGAAGCGCGCGTCGCTCAATTCACCCAGCCTGGTCCGTGACTATCTGAAACTGACGCTTACCGACAAACAGCACGAAGTCTTCGTCTGCGTGTTCATCGATGCGCAGAACCGCGTCATTGCGGTGGAAGAACTGTTCCGCGGCACGCTGACGCAGACCAGCGTCTACCCTCGGGAAGTCGTGAAGGCTGCGCTGCGTCATAACTGCGCGTCGGTGATTCTGGCGCACAACCACCCGAGCGGCGTGTCCGAACCCTCGTGCGCCGACGAGGTCCTGACCATCAACCTCAAAGCGGCCCTGGCCATGGTGGACGTCAAAGTGCTCGACCACTTCATCATCGGCGGCGCTTCGGCCATGTCCTTCGCAGAGCGCGGCCTTCTCTAGACCTAACTCGAACACCCCGGGCACACCCCGGGCAACCCATCACCATACAAGGACCATCATGACCGCAACCCATGCATTAACCGCCCTGCAGGGCTTTATCTCCGTTGGCCAACTCCGTACCATTACCTCTGGCTGTCGCGGCGAGGAAGGCGCCTACTTCCGCGACAAACTCTCCGAGTACGGCGAGCGCATCACCGCCATGCCGAAAACCTATGAGCAGGAAGGGCTCGGCGACGAGGCTGTGGTTTCCCTGCACTACTTCACGGGCTCGTGCGACTGGTACATTACCGAGCGCGACGTAGACACCGACGGCGAAGGCCAGATCCAGGCTTTCGGCTACGCGAATCTTGGCGACGACGAATGCGCTGAACTCGGGTATATCTCAATCCCGGAAATTCTCAGTTGCGGCGCCGAACTCGACCTGCACTTCACGCCATGCACGCTCGGCCAGGTTCGCGCCAAGGCAAAATCATGAACGAGCAAATCTACATTTACAGCATGGGCAAGAAACTGCTCCTGACCGCTGTTTTCGACAACGACCGGGAGGCCAACGCGCACATGGAAAAAACAGACGATGCCGTGATCGCCGTGTTTGGCAAGTTCATCTTCCTTGCCAACAAATACGATACCGGCAAGTAACCATAAACTGGAGCGGCCCTGCCGGATCGAACGGCAGCGGCTGCCTCGGTGGAACCGAAACAGCTTTCCCAATTAGCCGCAAAACAGGAGCATCAAATCATGAAAACCGCCAACCTGAAACAACCAATCACCCTGCATGCGAAAGACGAGTGCAACCGCGTTCGCTCCTGGGCCGTGTTCGAGCGCGCGCGCCGTTGGAACAACGCGCTCGATCGCTACGAACAGGGCTACAGGCTAGTGTCGTCCGAAAACGTCGATTTCGGCGATCAGCGCTTCTGGGACCGACTTCCAATCGACTCCGCCGACGGCGTCACCAGCGGCACATTTCTTTGGAGCAGGGCATGAAAACCGCATCGTTCTACACGTACACCGGCCCCGGCCGGATCTCGATCGCCCGCTTCGCCCCGCGCAACACACCAGCGGGCTTTCGCATCTACAAGCCGCTGGCTCCAGGTTCGTGGTTCAACAGCGTTCCGGAGCACACCTACCGCGTCCTCTATTTCGACCAACTCGCGCTGCTCGACCTGGTGGCGGTCGAAGCCGATCTGCACCGGTTGGCGGGCGGCTCCGAACCTGTGCTGCTGTGCTACGAAAAACCACCATTCTCGGCATCCAACTGGTGCCACCGCCGCATGGTGGCCGAGTGGTTCGAAAAGGAACTCGGTATCTGTGTGACGGAAATCTGATTCCCTAAAAACGCCTGAAAAACGAAACCAGGGCCGGTTCACGCCGACCCTGGTTTCTGACCAATCCGAACTGACCAGGAGCACGAAATGGCTTCCGCAATCGTAGCACAACAGACATTACCAACCGCCTCCGTAATTCCCAACCCGGACCAGCCGCGCAAGCGCTTCGACCCCGCGCTGCTCGCGGAACTGGCGGAATCAATCAAGCAGAACGGCCTCGTGCAACCGATCACCGTTCGACCGGTTGCGGCGCAGAAGGGCTGCCCTGGTCACTACCAGATCGTGGCCGGCGAGCGTCGCTGGCGCGCGCACCAGCTCGCCGGCATCGATCGTATTGCTGTCAACATCGTCGACATGCAGGACGCCGAACGCGACATCCTCGCTATCGTCGAAAACCTGCAGCGCGCAGACATCACGCCGCTCGAAGAAGGCCGTGCGTTCCAGCGGGTCCTCGACACCGGCGTCACGGCCGAGGAACTGGCGGGACGCCTCGGGCTCAAGCAGTCCTGGCGTATCACCGAGCGCACCGCGCTGTTGCGGTTGAATCCAGCCTACCTCGACCTACTCGAAAAAGGCCACCTGTCGCCATCGCAGGGCACGGAGTTGGCCCGGCTCGCCCCGCGGGATCAAGACGCGCTGTTTCGCATGATCCGTGATGGCCGCTGCGACACCTATTCCAAGCTGCGCGCGGCCGCGGACGCCCTCATCGCCGCCGCCAACCAGGGCGGCTTTTTCGAGGAAGCGAAAGTCTCAGCCAAAGAAGCACGGGATCTGTCTGCTTTTGAGTCCAAAATCGAGCAGATGGTCCGCCTCGTCAACGCCGGATTCAAAGACAACGAAGTCGTCGCCCTGAAGAAGATCAACCCGCACCGCGCCGGCATCGTCGCTATCCAGATCGCGCTGATCTGCAAGCACCTGAAGTTGATCGAGCGCGAGATTCAGAAAGTCGTCGCGCAGGGCGAAATCGTAACCCAACCCGGAGCAACGTCATGAGCATCGAAATCCTACGGCGCACATTCGAAGCGGCAAACCATCCGGCGGGCAGCGACGAACGGTCCAGGCTGAACCGCGACACACTCACCAGCGAGTATTACCCATCGCGCCGGTACATGACCCGCGAGCCGTTCTTGATGTCCGACGGATCGTCCCATTCCAGTCAACGCCACCTTTGCCGGACGTTCAAAAGCAAGCTAGAAGCCGAGCGCTATGCTGGCAACGCCGCGCCAGAATAACCAGCACCTATACGAAAAAGGACTTTGATGCTCCAGAGTTGGGCCAGAAGGCTAGTGTGCCCTCCCCTGCCTGTCGGCGCATTCATATCGTCCAGACAGATATGTTCGCATGCCAGGGCTCGCTTTTCGGCCACGTCGTCCAACCAGGGGACTTAACCCAAGACTGAGAGCAAACGCGAGAATATATCCGCCCGCCGCTAGGCAAACCTCCGCCGGCCAGTTCCAGACGGAACACCACTCAATCGTTGACCGCTCCCCTCCGTAAACGAAGGGGATTCCCACTTCACAGACAGATGCCCGACAACATCAAATGCTGACAGGACTTACTCCGACTCCATGGGCTGACACCGCGAGCCCCGCGGCCAAAACATTTCGAAGCTGGTTCCTCTCGAACACCCCCTACTCTCAATACGCTACTGTGATTTTCTAGT
>Ga0315288_10003695_pt1 | contig 19548 bp, 29 predicted proteins | sample YL17G11_20_MG_FD_203454 | JGI IMG/M metagenome (GOLD analysis project Ga0315288, IMG submission 203454) | Sediment microbial communities from Yellowstone Lake, YNP, Wyoming, USA - YL17G11_20 | ecosystem: Environmental > Aquatic > Freshwater > Lake > Sediment | place: USA: Wyoming | collected... | reverse complement strand
CGAAGAAGCGGAATTTTTAACGGAAAAAATTCCGGAAGGGGAGCGTTCATACATACAACCGGGAGCCGTCTTTGATTGGTACATTGGAGACGGCAAGTTCAAGATTCGTTTTAGAAAAGCCGTTTGGACAAAAGAGCTATTAGACGAAGCACACAAAAGAGCAGAGGAGCTAAAAACCAAAGTGATGGACTAATTCCCCTTTGACAACATACTTGGAGTGGTATCCAACTCGTCCTTGATTTTTGCTACTGTCTGGTCATACCACTGTTCAATAGATTTACGAAACGGCCAAGTCCAAAAGTATTGAGCGGAAGTAAAGTAACTAATTATTCGCTCTCGGTAAGCTTTATCCTCTATCCATTCAATACCATTAGCAGCAGCATCATTTCGAAGACTCTCTTCATAAGCCTCTTGTTCATACTTTTTCCGGAAATAAGCAAAAACAGTTGGAAACCATAAAAAGAGGTATGAAATTTTAAACCATAACCCGTAACGCTTCATCTGAAGCATATGAATTCGCTCATGCCTCAGTATCTCAATCCGATTCGTTTCATCCCATTTAGACCATTTAGAAGGCGTATAAATCTTATAACCTATAGTTGTAGTAAAGTTATCCATAAAAGTGGGCATCTTGCCTACAGTGATAACTTTTAGAAAGACGTTGATAATTTTCATTAAACGGCTTTTTTCTTTTTCTAAAAGTTGAAATTCCGAAAATTCATTAATCATTTTTGCTACTACTTTTTCATATTCAGTCATTGCACACCTCTGGCTCAAGATTAATCTCCTCCTCTAGCTCAAGATCGATCTCTAAGTCCCAGTTATCTACGATATACCCAAGATGTAAGCCTTCATGAACTTCACGATGACAATTAGAACATAGCAATACACATTTATCTGCCTCTTTTTGAAGACGCTCCCATGATGTCCCCGACGATAAAGAGAAATCTTTTCCTAAAGGATCACAATGATGCCCCTCTAAAGCGGATAAACATTTAGAGTACCCACAAATACAGCACTTGCCTCCCAAATGAGATACCAGTTTCTCTCTTAACGCTTTCCGCCGCGCATAACTAAAAGAGGCCATCGCCTCAGCAATCTTATAAGGTGTAATTAAATAGCTATGATCCCGGAAAAGTTAATCAAAGAAATAGCCAAGCATGAGTTCATCTGTGGAAGCGATGAAGTAGGGCTAGGCAGTTGGGCAGGGCCTATTTATATCTGTGCTGTAATAGTGCATAAAGATTGGGTTTTTAAGGGCTTGACCGATTCAAAGAAATTGACCCCTAAAGCCAGAGAAAATCTTTATTCAGAGTTGAAATATCTGATGCATTGTCTTACTTACGCTACGGCGGAGGAAATAGACAAAAATGGGGTCGGAAACGTCTGGTTTTATTTGCACATGAAGGCCATTCAGGGCGTTTTAGAGGCTCATAAAGCCAAGGGCTATAAGGACGCCCCATTAGTTATCGTTGACGGCAACAGAGGGCTACCAGGGGCCATAGCTTTGCCCAAAGCCGATCAACTTATTCCAGCAGTCTCAGCGGCATCAGTTATTGCCAAAGTTACTCGTGATCACGTTATGCGAGAGGTCGACGGTACCTATAATTTTTTACCATAATATGGGGTACGGGACAAAAGAGCATAGAGAAGCCCTTTTACAGCTTGGCGTTAGTCCAATTCATAGAATGAGCTACTCCCCAATGTCCGATTTAAACTTATTAAAAGAGCAAGCAAAGAGTCAAGATGTCACGGATTTATTAGAATCTTTAGACGTCTAAACCTCGACTTTGCTTTTTTCGAAAGCATTAAAACGGATATAAAAGATGATCCGCAAGGTAAGAATTTACCTATAATAACGGCTTAATTAAACACATCAATGCCCGTCGATTTTAACAAACTAGATCAAGCCTTAGACGTAAAAGGCAGTCAAACCCCGGATAGCCAGAAAACTCTTCTGGATGAACCTGCGGGCACCGGAATCTTAATTCATAGTGGCAGCGGAGGGTCTATTGGGGGAACTGCTCCTAAAATGCACCTGATTAAAATCGGAGCAGCTTTTACAGATCAAGATGTTGGATGTTGGCTAACCCTTTCAGGAACGCCCCACCTTGCCAACTCTGGAACCTTTCAAATTATTGAGTACGTCAATGCAAATTACATTGTTTACTACAATCTCACTGGCATAGGAGAATCAATTCCAACGGCTGTGTGGCTCATCAATAAAGGCTATACATTAGAAGACGATATCAATTTTATCAGAACAGACCGCAGACTTATTAAAGGAACGCCCCAACATTACAGCCCTATTCCTACTTATATCAGGCCAAAAAATACAACTGTAAATGTTTCGACAAATCTTACTAACATCACTTCTAAAACTCTTGATGCTAAAGGAATAGTCCTGAATCGACGCTATGCCGGAACTCCCGTTGCTCAAGGGTACATAAAATTAACCCTAACGAGTATTGGAGCTATGCAATGGGCCGACGCAATCGACCGTAGAGGCATACCTATTAATGATGGTGCTGACGCTGGAAATGATTTGTCAACTTATGCTGAAATTATTGACCCCGTGACTCATGCAAATATTTATGTCACGGGAAAAGCTGTAGGAGATATTACTTGTGTTTCAGGTGTGGGTTTTAATGATGGAGAAACTTTTGTTCTTAACGATGGTGCAAGTCCTGCCGTCACTTTTGAGTTTGACAACAATGGCTCTGTTATTCCAACGCCAACTCTACGGCCAATAAATTATACAGGTTTAGAGACAGCGGCTCAAATGATGACTTTGTGCATCATTGCCATCAATACCGCCCCTGCCTTGACTATCACTGCCTCTACTGGTTCTGGAAGCACTTTGGATTTAGTTAATGACACGCCCGGATTAGCTGGAAATATCACCATTACCGATACCGTAGCAAATCCCAGTTTTACGCATCACGGTATGTACGGCGGTTCAGCCTATGCAGGAAATAAAATCTACGGAAGAATGCAAGGCGGCGCTGCTGTTGAACCTAACTCTGTAGAATCAGCTTTCCGATCTGTAAAATCAAGTGACCCGTTGAGCTTATCCGTCCCTTATTTTTGGGAAAAAGACAAACCTACTTCTATCGATATTTATTATCCCTATAGAGAACAAATGGACGAAATGGATGAGAACGCTCTCCGTGTCGTCCTTACAAGCGGCGTTGTCGTAGATATTGGCCTTTTGCAACAAATCATAGATATCCGAACAACTTTGGGCATCGTTCAAGGAGATACCAGCTTTGCAGGCTACCTTACCAATACCAGCAATTATTATGTTTTCTCTTTGTTAGATGCTGATCCAACAGCAGTAGAAATTTTCAATGCGCTTAACGCTCAGATTGGAAATAGAAGTTATACGGGTACTGTATTAACGAATGGTCAAACGGTAACGGCAAGTTTACAAGCTCTCTCGGATGCAATTGGCAGTGGGCCAGTAGACTTTGATAAAGTTCTTATTAATGAAGATTGGGATACCTTAGCGAACGAGGACTACAATCTCCTTGTAAGAGAATAGAGAATAATGGCCAGACATCGCACACAAATAGGGCATAGCGTTCACGGGCCGTACCAACAGGCTTTTGCCAATGCTACCGCCAGATTGGCGGACGTTGGCCCTTATCTATCAAGTGAGTCAATTACAGGCGGGTCTAGTAACCCAATCATATCCATTCAGACTGATACTCTTGAAATATTTGTTCTTCAAAACCATAGTCCCGTTACGTGGGTCGCTGTAGCCTCGGCATCAACGTATAATTATCGGCAAGATTTAGCTGACAATACCTCTGATTACATTGTAGTAGGTTCTACTTTAACGGATAGAACGGTTGCTGTTGAGTACTATCTAATTTTGCCCGTATCTCAAAAGTGTCATAAAGGTAGATTTGAAGTTTTATGGGAAGGGGCAACGGCTGATATTAGTCACAAGTATAGCTATATAAGTACGGAAATTCCCGGTTTAACTTGGGGTGCTGCTGTAGTAAGCACCGAAATTAGACTGACAATCGTAACTTTGGGGGTAGGTGAAAACCCTGTTATTATGTACACGTTAGAAAAATTAAAGGTTTTATAGATATCACTATTTAGACGTAGTGCTTTTTAGGAGATAATCCCGTGAATGTAAAAGAATATGGTTTAATCGGCATTGGTGGTCTTGTGGAGCTATCCAAGGGCGGAGTAAAACTCAAGAATGACTCTGGTGCCCTTTCTGCCCGTAATAATATTGACGGTGACTACGTTGTTGTTAGGGGTGCAGATCCTATTAATGACAATGACCTTGTTACCAAAAAATATCTGAAAACTCGTGCTAATGTTCAAATCACGGATCAGATTAATGGGGGTGCTCCCCCTGTTGTTGTAAATGGTGCGGTTTACATCGTAACCACTACTGGCGGTGGTTATACCTTGAAACAACTCTACTATGGTACTGGTGGGGTTTGGGAATCTATCACACTTGTAGAAGGTTTAGAAGTCGTTGTAACCGATGCCTTAACAGGCGGTACAGATGAATATCTTGCAGACCATATTTACGTGTGGGATGCTGATGGTACTACTTGGGTAATGGTTGGTCCTGCTATTGCGGATACCAAGCTAGTTAAAAATGAACGTGTAACTGTTACCACGGCTTCTGCGGGTACTGTCAATGTGGGTAGTGCAATCCCAATAAGTGCTGAAGCTGCAACCATAAAGATAAATGTTACGCAAGCTTTCAATGGCACTGCCCCCACCTTGAAGATTGGTGACGCTGGGGATGACGATAGATTTATGACTACTGATGAGATTGATCTGAAAACGGTAGGAATTTATTATTCCCCCTGTGCTTATCTATTTGGTGGATCAACTCAAGTGACGGGCACTTTTGTCAATGATAGTTCCACTCTTGGCAGTTGCTTAGTTATGTTTGAATGGAATATGGCATAGAAAGAATCAGCGTCTACGCTTTCCTCCATAAGCTTAAATTAAGCACTCAAGAAAAAATCTTGGGTGCTTTCATTTTTTTGGTGTAAGCATAAAGCATGAGAAAGATCCCCTATACAGCGTATTTATCTCCAAAACAAAAGTTGGTTCTTGGTAAATTAAGCACAGCTACTCGAGTTCCAATTGCATGTTACATTCGAGAAGGGATCGATTTATTACTAGCTAAATATGATACTGAGATCCGTAAAGAGGCATTAAGAACAAAAATAAAGGCAAAAATAAGGGGCAAAAAGTAATGGAATGGCGACGTAAAAATGGGCAAGCGGTTTTGGAAAAGGATCGTATTATTTGTAAGGTTTCTGACGACGGGAATTTTGTTATAAAATCTCCCGAAGGGCATTGGGATAAAAGAACGGCTGAAAATGTTGAAGCAGCTAAACTAGCTTGTGAAAATTATGTAGCAAATTATTTGCAAAAGAAACAAGAGCTTAGTGGCACTAGAAAATATCTTGAGTTTAAAGAAAAATGGGTTGCCCAACACAAAAAAGATATAGAGGCTATCAAGCTTGTTTTAAAAGTTGTGCATCAATATTATAGTCTATCAGATGCTTTGAGAGCTTCATGCAGACAAGAAATAGGAACAAGAACTCCCGATATTCTAAAACTGATTGACGACCCCACGATTGCCAAACAAGCAGGGGAACTCAATGAACAAGAATTTTTGAAGATAGCACTCAATAATTATATTCAGAATTCAGTAAAAAGTTCTGAGCAATTACCGTGTTGGGGTGAAAGTGCCAACCTATAATTATCAATGTAAAGAGTGTGGAAAAATTTGGGAAACCGAACAAAAGATCACCGAAGTACCAATAAAAGAATGCCCTTATTGTGGTAAATCAGAAGCAAAAAGACTTATCAGTGATAGAACGGCATTTCAATTGATGGGTGGGGGTTGGTCGGGAGAAGGCTATTCGAATTAATCCTTTTTCACGAAATCCCATAAAGAGCATTGCTGTTGGTTTATTGTTATTGGGTGCTGCAAGGGAGCAATTGGGTGCTGCAAGGGAGCAAGGGTGGTGGTTAGGTCAAAATTAGTAACAGCGTCTATCATTGCTCTTGTTGGGGCGTGTAGCATATGACAAAAACAATTCCCGGAAGCTCCATTAAGTTCAATAGTACAACCTATCTGTCTACCTAAATCTTGAATTATATGACCTAAAAGAACGTCAGCATTCCGATTTTCATAGTGATCATTAACTTTGATCCCCTTTTCGGGGTGTAATAATACGAGTTGTCGTAAATAATGTAGGGCAAGAGCATAAGTCCGACCTGTTCTTTGATAACGCTCATGAGCATTTAACCAGTCAAGGGACTCTATTGCTTTTTGTTGCTCTAGTGTGATACTAAAAATTGGCATAATTCGGTATTAATCTTTTTGGCTTCTTAACTCCCGTTCTACTTTTCTAGCTTGTTTCCAAGACTTTTCCGATGCTTTCCTATCTTGTTTAGTTCTATCGTCATGCCCTTTGATATTGATAATAGCCCTAAGCTCAACGATAGGCTTTACAAGATCAATTTGATTTTGCATTACCTTTTCAATATTTTTATAGGCTTCGGCAATTTCGTCAACAACCCCTTTACCTACATAGCATTCAATACCTTGCGACGATCTAGTAACATCTTCAAGAGTATATCTCCTTTTAGCATCACCCCGGCTCATTCGTCTACCGGCACCGTGACTCGCTGAAAATAGAGATTCAGGATTACCAAGCCCTTCAACAATAAAGCTCTTACGGCCACGGGCACCGGGTATAATTCCTTTTTGCCCCAAACGAGCTTCAATAGCCCCTTTGCGAGCTACAATGAGCTTTTCACCAAAATGTTCTTCTTCCGTCGCGTAGTTATGATGGCAACTAATATAAGGAGGGAGCAAAGAGGCTTCGTATACTTCCTCGCAAAGAGCCACATGTAAAATTTCCATCATCAACTGACGGTTGAGCTTGGCATAAATTTGTGCCGTTTGCATATCCCGCCAATAGGCGTCAAATTCCGGTGTTCCCCGTAAAAAAACTGATAAGGCGTGGGGTATACTCGTATTGTGGGGTAAAAGTTTGGCTTTCTTTGCATGGGTATCAGCAACTTCTTTTCCAAAGTTACGTGATCCAGAATGAAGCATTAACCAAACCCAACCTGCAGTATCAACGCAAACCTCAATGAAGTGATTGCCCGACCCCAAAGTTCCCATTTGGCTTTTTGCTTTTTCTAAAGTGCAGTTTCCTTTTTCAGCTTGTTCTATCCGATCCCATAACTCGGTAAATCGGTTTTCTTTTGTAGCAGGATGATAACCACCGTGTGACATTCCTGTACCACAAGGAATAAGGGCTTCTATACGAAGCCTTAATTTGTGTAGGTCTTTAGGAAGATCGTCCTCTCGTAGACTGGTTTGAATAGCGTCCATTCCACAGTTATGGACAAACACTCCAGCCGCCAAAGCGAAGTTATTATATTTTTCAACAGTTAAACAGTAAACATCTTCCTTTTTACTAAGACGCCTTGTAAACAAGACTTTATGATTATTTTTTCCAAAACCATAGCGTTTCCCATTTTCAGACGACTTCTCTCTGCCCTTTTCTGATTTATTGTAAGCTACCAAGAACTTAGCTCCTCTTAATCCAGCTAGTTTGTCATTCTCTTTCTTTTGAGAGGAATTGTTATAAACACTAAGGTTTTCACAAGCTACTCTCCTTTTCTTTTCATATAACTCAGGTGCATAGAATCCTCTAGCCTTTAGTGCGGCTCGTCTCCTTCTCTGGAACCCCTCTCTAGAAAAAATGGGGTTACTTTTTCGATGATCTCTAGAATGAAGTTTCTTGTCTTTATACTCTATGTTAGACGGATCATTGTTGTACCAATTTCCGTCTTTGTGGTGAATAATATCAGTTTTGTTTTTCTTTCCTAGAAAGAAAAAAGCTACCATTATATGAGTACATATTCCCGTTCCATCTAGTGTCCTTATATGTTCGTATCCATCCCTTGATGCGTAGCTTCTATACAAGGGCATTAAACTATCAAAAGGTTTTAAGTTTTGGGCCTCTTTGTAAGTACCGTCTAAAAGCATAAATTTCTGATCTAGAGTGCACTTTATAACGTCTCCTCCACTAATAACAACTTCTAGCAGTTCAACATTTCTTCTTGTCAGCTTGGGCTGGGCCCTCCCGGGAACTAACTCCAGTTTCTCATTTAACGAATATACATAAACATCTTTTCTTTTTTCTAGAAGATCACGAAAAGTTCTCTTCGAACCATCTAAAAGAGAAACTTCGGTATCCCCAGAAAAACACCCGATATCCACTCCAACAACATTGGGCGCGACAGCATCTTTCAGAGCTACTACGGCTCCTACCGTAATTCCGACGCCTGCGTGTACGTCAGGCATAGCACAAACATATCTAGCCCACGGCAAATTGGCCGCATTACGTAATTGTGTAAGAGCTTCCGATTCAACTTCATGAATTGGAGCCCATAATTTTACCGGAATTTGTTGACCGTTCATTATTGAAAGTGACATATTTATTAACCTTGTTGCCAATCGCGCAAACACGTAATCGAATTCATCTGTGTCTAAATTCTCCTCGACGAGTGCAGGTCACTTTGATGAGCTACACGATGTCCCAAATCTATCTCGATTATCATAAAACCGAATCGGTCGGGACCTCCTATTACAATAGCGGGATATTGTACTGGCCGACATGCCAGCCTCTCCCATATAACCCAATCGCCTTTCGCCGGTTTATCAATTGATTCCATGTATCTCTTTATTGCTATAGCCTTTTCAAGTTCAGGCAAAGATGAATTAAAGGAACTTTCATCGGGTCAAATCGTAGCTTGAAAAACCAGTAAATTTACCCTTTTTGTGTAGCAGTTCGTCAAGATAATTTTCAGAATCATAGTAAAGAAGCTGTACCCCGTCCTTGAGTATGCCGTTAGCGTAAAGTTCAGCTACAACTCTTTCAGCGTCATTGGTGACGGTTTTACAACCACTGTTGTGCCCAATGTCTTTGATTACAAGAAATTGCGAAAGAGTATCATTAGTGATTCCAAATTGGATCATGCAATTGTGGTAAGCCCCACAACTTTTGGCACAACAAACAATGCCTTTGGCCGGATAAGGGCACCGAACGATATGGTATATTGAATCTTTACTCATGCTCTTATTACACACGAGGTGAGGAAAATTCAAGTATTTAATATGAGTCAAATTCTTTTCTTTTGTTTTACCGTGAAATGCGTCTCAATCGGCTTATTTTTTACCCATTCGATATATTTCTGAACTTTTGGCTCCGCAAGTATCTTTTCTAATGTATTGTATTTATTACGCAGTTCCCTGTTAGAAAACATCAGATGCAATTGATCTCCGCACTGATGACAAACCTTGATACCATCATCACTCTTTTTTTTGCGGCCTGCTTCAAAATGATGTTTCTCAAGTTTTTCAAAATCTCTCTGACATATTGAGCATTTCATTGGTCAAGTCCCAACAGCTAATCAACATCTTTATTTTGCATCCGAGGGCCTTGATATAACTCAAATTTTTGACAAGAGCATTGACCTTCTTTTTTTGGTGGTTCTGGTGTATCCCACCCAAAATCCCAATTTAATGCTAACACGCTCATACCTTGGTAATCTGAGTGACAACCCCCCTTTCGTTCTTCCAACACGATACCCTTTTCATTGGATTTCATGTGTAGATAATGATGATAGTCTGGGTGCCCACAAACACACGTTCGTCTATCATCCCCTTCCCATGTAATTGTAACGGCCCCCTGTTCCTAATTTCTTGATCATAGTTACTCACAAGAAATTAGGTATTTCGCTCTCTGTTAATAATGGGAAGCCATTATAACTAGAGTCTTGGTTGAGCAGTCCCAACCGTGACTTAGAAAACATTCCAAGTCATATTTTAATTAACATCTAATACCGCCCTGTTTCCAGTAAAAATGAACCTTTAGAATTCATTTGCGAGGCACTAGACCCTAATTAAAACAACTGTAGAACCTCTACAGTTAAACACTAAATTAATAGTGTTTGGTTACCTTTAGCACACTACAAATAAATTAGCAAGGTTTATTTGCTTTAAACTTATGGCCCATGTTGATTAATTATGGGTAACTATATAGTTTCTGAAGATTGATCTACACAGTACTTGCCAATAGTAAATAAGGCAATCTTGACGTTTTCGGTAATAAAACCTTCTTTACACAACTTCTTAATTATTGACTTGACTCTTTTGGTGTAAAGAGAGGATGCCCAGCTAAAAACAATTTCAACAGCATGTCGTTGGCAAGCTACTACTATGTTTGTTGAAAGCACAGATTCTTTAGGAAAGAATCCGAGTATGTCTTTGTTAGAGATCTTCATCCTTTTAGAAAGGATCATGTGATTAATGCAGATTTGGAGATACCTCTTATACTCAACATGGAGAGACTCAAGGGCTAAGATTTTGCCCTTATTGGTTTCTTCGTGAAAGTAAAGGAACCTTGCTTTTTTCACACTTAGTGTGAGATATAAAAGGATTATCGTTGAGATTAAACCATTTTTCGGGCGAGTGGTGTAAAGGTAAGTAAATAACTAAATTCAACAATAGGCTGCTCACCCCATGGTGGGCTCAGGAGATAAAGTATGAATGATAAATTAGCGGAATGGGTTAAGGCAACAAAGAGTATAGCTCAACTTGAAGAAGCTTTGGAAAAGGTGAAGAGTCTGCGTGCAGAGACATGTAAGCTTATGTTAGAGGAGAATGGTAGAGGGCATCTTTATGATGTTGATGGTGCTCAAATGATTGTAGTAACGTCTAAAAATGGCGTTTGTTTCTTGACTCCAAAAAGAGGCGGGAGACCTAGAGTCAGAAAGATTCAAGCGGAAGTCAAGATGACCAAAGCCCAAGAGTCTGAATCCGTTATTATTGCAGAGGCAAAAGTAACTGAAGATAAGGATCCATTAGAAAAGGCATTAGCTGATATCACATAAGCATCATAGGATGCAACAGACTCTAAGCAACGAAGATTATTTATCAACGCTGACGAAGTTAGGGGATAAATCTATCGATTTAGTCCTAACTTCGCTACCCGTTTACCATGTTTCCAAAGGGCGGCGGGGGTGGAGAAGTGTACATGATTACACAGAAAGAACAATCAAGCTATTCTGGGAATTAGATCGGGTTCTAAAACCGTGTAGGGTTGTTGTGGGCTCTTTTCAAGAGCCCGGTGATTCTCCCTCTTTTATCTACTCTGTGATCGGAGCCCTTTTGATGAGCACTGGATTTATGGTTGCTGATACAATAGTTTCGAAAATTAGTACAATGCAGGCCGTCTCAAGTAATCGTTTGAATCGAGTTCTGAATCATACTTATGTGTTTTGTCGTAAAGAGGAATTTACTAATTTTGAAGCTGCGGGGGAACAAGAAAACTTTTTTGACATTACCCCAGTAGAATTTAATGAGAAATTATTAAGAATATATGCAAAGGAAGGGGACACTATCTACGACCCCTTTATGGGAACGGGGCTAACGGCTTTGGCTGCTAAGAATAATGGGATGGGGTTTATTGGCAGTGAGACCAATACTGCACAATTTGAGATTAGTCTAAAGCGTTTAGAAGCGGCTGAGCAAAGCGTCAGAGAGATTCAGAGACAGCACGAAGCTTTTGAAAGCATGCTGGATCTGGATTAATTGTCGCATCCTAAAGCTGGTGCTCAAGGGATCAACTAAAGGATTCTCGACGCTCAAGAAAATTAAGTTTATTTAATCCTTGATTTCTTTTGACTTGCGGTGTAATAAGGGTGTGACCATTATTTTTGAAGGAGCTGTAATGCGAGCTTTAGCAACAATCCGTCAAGTACATACAATAGAGGCTATCCCTAATGCGGACGCTATTGAGTTAGCCAAGATTGACGGTTGGCAATGCGTTGTAAAAAAGGGAGAATTTAAGCCCGGCGATACGGGGGTTTATTTCGAGATCGACTCTATGCTTCCGATTGAGGATCGATATGAGTTCTTACGAAAGTCGTCTTATAAGAAGCTACCCGAGCTTGAGGGGCGGGTTTGTGAGGGCTTTAGACTAAAGACCATCAAGTTACGCGGCGCTTTGTCACAAGGGCTTTTAATGCCTCTCAGCGCCTTTCCTGAGCTTGTCTCTGAGACTGTGGGTAGCGATGTTACCACTAAGCTTTGCGTGGTCTTATATGAGCCGCCAATTGAGGCTTCATTGCAAGGCATAGTAAAAGGAAATTTTCCATCATTTATTCGTAAGACAGATTCTGATCGGATACAAAATCATCTCGACTATTTTGAAAAGTACATTGATATTTTTTGGGAGGTTACCGAAAAAGTTGATGGCACCTCTATGACGGTTTATTTCAACAATAATGTATTTGGCGTCTGCAGTCGCAACATGGAATTTATGTTGGAGACTGATAATGCCTATATTAAAATGGCTAAGCAATTAGAGCTTGAAAAATTGATGCGAGCTTATGGTCAGAATATTGCTATTCAAGGGGAACTTGCAGGGGAAGGTATTCAAGGAAATCCCTTGAAAATTGGGGGACATCACTTCTTCGTCTTTGACGTTTGGGATATCGAACGGCAAGAACTAATGCCTGCTGAAAAACGTTATGATACCTTGAAATGTATTGGAGACCTTGAATGTGTCCCAATAATTAATCACATCAGTCTTTGTGGCAAAACAGTTGCCGAAATTTTAGCTATGGCTGATGGGCACTCTCTCATTAATCAACAAAAAGAGCGAGAGGGCTTAGTATTCAAAGCCGTGACAGAAATTAATGCACTATCGTTCAAGGCAATCTCTAACAAATATCTGTTGAGCGGTAAATAAAAGAACCCCGAGTATTAGGGCGTCGTCGGGAACTGGGGGGATCCTCGGACGCAATAAACGGGGTTCTACGTAATGTGTTTTATAACTGCTTTATTTGTCTTGGACACATAAAGTATTTTTTCGGTAGCTAGAGATAAGCAGATTTCACAGTAGATACCATTTGCTTTTGGGTTTTTCAGATCTCCGATTAGAAAAAAACGTACTCCCTCGGCAGCAGTATGCTGTGATTTACACCAGCGTTCTTGTGGGGGCATTATTTGTTTAATAAACATCAGCCCCTCTTATGTTACATCCTAATCACCACAATGTAGAGTGGCACAAGGAGCCACACTTTGTTCTAATCTGCTTTGATTAAGTTGTGTGATTCGTAGATACTCACGTGCTCGAATATTTGGGTCAGGGATATTTTCAGTAACTCTTTGAGCCTCTGACCGAGCAATCTGCCAATTCATCCCTTGTTGAAGTTTATCCAATTTTAATGAGACAGCTTTAATTATTGTTTCTTGCTCTAACATTCGCTGATTTGTTTTATCATAATCTGCCGCTTGGCGTACTTTATAGGCATCAAAATCTGAAGTTCTTACAAAGTCCATAGAAGAACTTATGATAGTGCCACTCCCACTAGCAAGAAAAAAAGTGCCTAATAAGAGCCCTACTGATTTCCAGGAGAGTAAGAGCCCTTTATTGGTCCCTGTAACTAGGTTGGTTCCGTTTTTATCGTTGTCGGCCACTAAGTACTCCTAACTATTGTTTATACTATAGAAGCCTTTTTATCAATAAAAGTGTAAGATTCATTACCAGTTTCTTGGAATAGTTCTGGATAATAATAAACAAGCTCCCATTCTTTTTCTGCTAACTCTATGTCACTAGTTTGTTCCTTTAGAGGTAGGATCGGAGCATGTTGGGCCAAAGCTCAGATGCTGATAACTCTCTCATTGAGATCATTTAGATATAAGAGGAAATGTTAATCAATCCAAATGGAAAGAAGTCGACTCATAACTTCTTTTCGTGTATACGGATGCAAGAAAATTTTCATTTTATTGGCTTCGTACCATAACCAAATATCATACCACGTTTTGGCAGTGCCTTGGGCTTTGCCAGCTCCGAACCAATCAGCAATCATTTCTAGAGCTATGTTTTGAGGTATTTTTTGAGGAGTTCGCACACCGTTCTCGTCAGGTGGGCACCAATATTCCCAATGGTGCTTATTACGGGTTTGGTGTAAAAACCACGCTTTATCAAAAGCTTTATTCTTCTTTTTATCTCCATAAAAAAAATTAACATAAGGGAACCATTCGCTGGGTCTAAATTTACTTAGATCATGAGTAATGCCCCGCAAAGGGATGCCAAGCTTGCAACAAGCCAAAAATACAAACCATTTATGGCGTAAAATATAGCCCAGATATTTAAAATGCTTATGCATTATGAATGCATAAAAATTATAAGTTCTTATTTTTAGGCGTCAGTATCTAGACTTTTTGGAATAGTCGTTTTATGTGGTTCCAGCATATTTGTTGGCTAATTCAATGGCTTGATCATGCGAAATCGTTACCATTACAATTACGCGGTAAGGGTTTTGAGGGAGTTTCATTATTTTGATAATATCCCCTTGAATAACGTTTCGCTTATTGGTCTTAATTGGTAAGCCGAGTTTGAGACTTAGATCAGCAAATTTACGTTGTGCCAGTTCTGCTTTTCGTTCTTTTTCTGTCTGAGCACTAAATGAACATTCCGCTACGTGTATTTCTTGAATGAATTTTTTTAAAATTTTGGTCACAGGAAATTGGGCTTCCTTAATCCCTCGCTCTAAGAACAGATGTCGATAACCGTAATTAAAACTGACTTGCAATCTCATTCTAGGTTCTGTTGTCCATTCAGGTTGAGCAGCATCGAATCCCATTTCAATGGGAACCCCGTTAAGTGACCCAAAAACCTCAATAGGATGCTTTAAGGAGTCCAATAAATAGGCGGGGACAGTTACTATTTGGGTATTACAGGCTTGGAGATAGCCAGTGAGATCCTTGATAAATTGACATACCCTTGGGTACGCTGCGTCAAGAATCGCAGGGGGCACCTCAATTTTTTTCAACGGTGAGTGTTTTACTGGTTGCATTTTAGGACTCAAAAATAGGTTTCATGTTTTTTCTGGTGTAACTACATTTAGTTTGGGATATAATTGGAAAAGTAGGATCTATGTCTAAAGAAGTTAAGAGAGCTTTTACCACTATTCGGATGAAAGTCCATATAATGGAAATGTTAAAACAAGGGGCTGCATATCACGGCATCAAGTATCAAACGTACCTCCAATGGTTACTTGAAGATGCTCTTAAAGCCGAAGCTCGTTATTATGGTTGGGTCATGCCGTCTCCAGTGTATAAAGTTCAAAAAGAGCCTACTGAGCCACAGAAAAAGGAAATTAACAGGCTTATGCGTATCGCAAAACGTAGAGCTAAATTAGCTAAGGTTGCCGAATAAGCCATGCTTAAAAAGCGCCCTAAAACGCGTCTCGTTACAATTCGATTACCTCCAGATTTAGAGGATGCTATAAAAGCGGTGGCGGTGGCGCGAAATATAGCGTGGCAAACGGCTATGAAAGATCTCCTTAAAGAAAAGTTAGGGTTAAATTTTTCTAAGGACAGTTTGCAGATGACTGAAGTAAAGCATATTTCAGCAAGGGGCTTACAGGCGGCAGCTAAACGTCTTAGGGGGTAAGTTGTGGTGGATGAGTCTGAATTATTACACCAAGCAAAGTTGACTCCTCAGTGGATTCACGATTTTATAATTGAATCAAACCACATTGATCCTCAATGTGGTTCAAATGCTCCCGGCTCATTGCTCTATGATGGGCATAAAGACGCCTTATTTTATGCTATTAAAATGGCCTCTGAAGACTGCTTTGCAATTCCGCATGTTGTGCATTGTTTAATGCTTAGAGAGCACCCCTTAGCTGGTAAACTTCGTCGACGTGTTGCTAAAACGGGTCTTAGTGGGGGTATCCTGAAAAAAGGAGATGTCCCCTATTACATGTGGAAATGGAATCGTTGGGTTCAAGTTTTTGTAGAGAAAAGCACTAAAAGCAAAGGTAATAAGCTTTTAGAGATATGGAACCTGCATTGTGCTTTTGAGACAATACATCCTTATGAACTCTACAACGGGAAAGTTGGTCGTATCCTTATGGTGAATCATGCCTTGTTAGCGGATATACCACCTTGGATAATCCCTCTTGAGCAAAGAGAGGTTTATTTTAATCTTATCACTGAGCATCCCAGTTCTCGGTGGGTAGTGGAACCCTTACACGAACTGGAATATTATGGTTATTAGCTAAGAGCTAATACCACAGGAGCGGCAGCAACTTGACCCTCTGAAAAGCCTATTATTGCCCAGATTGTGACAGCGCCGTTTTTGGCAGCAGGTTTTAGGAGCCGTTCTAATAAATCTGAATCTGGGTTATGGCGTTTGATGCGATACCAAGTGCTCATTCGAGAGCGTAAGTCCACGTTATTTGTTGCTACGTCAATAATTGCAACTACGTCATCGCTCTTGTTTTCACGTTCTGTTTTCCACAAAGAGATAAGAGTTGGCGTCAGGTCTTTTATGATCTCTTGAACGCCTTGACTTGTCGGTTGATATGACATTTATTCTTGTAATTTCAAAAACAGTTTAATCCCAATTATTTAGTTTTGCTTTAAGAAAATCCTCTCGGCTTATTTGCCGCTCTACACAAGAGATATGAACATCTCCTAATTCTCCCCATGGACATGCTTCACTATAAGATCGGGTAAACCGATAGTTTGACGTTTCATAAAAGGCGCAGGACTCTTTATAGTCCCTCAATTCTTCCTCATCTAAATCATTTAATTGCCGAGACCCGAGGATGGCTGTCGTGGGATCGAGTATCTCACTGAATATCTTTATCCCATAAGCGTGGCGCACAAAGAAGTCACCAGCTTTCAGGCTTGCTTGTTCAGGAGTTACCTTTTCAGCCGCTTTCTTTTGGGCCTCTTCCTCAACCTCGAAAAATTGAATCATGTGGTTAACTACACATGAAAACGCGAAAATTCAAGATTTTATTTATATTTTAGATCGTGTGATGCACTCAGGCTACCATATCGTTATTAAAGACCATATTCTACGATCTCCTGTAGGAACCCGTTTTATTCGATTTAAAAAGGGAGATTGGCTGGTTACGGATGGCACTTTTATAGGCAGATTTGATAAAGATATAGAAGTTGATTGGTTGCCTTTAGAGTGGGCTCCAAGTGTTTTGGTTACCTTAGAGGCGGATATTAATACGGAGTTGGAGCCTATAACCGTTCGCATTCCGCTCTCACGCTTAGATACAAAGTTCCGTAAAATGATGTTTGTTGAGCCTGGAGAACCTGTTCCTGAAATGCCCACGCCCTCATTGCATCAACTGGAATCTTACTTGAGGTTACGAAAAAACTTATAAAAGATGCGTCGTCGGTGTAACACTTGTTATGTGGTTCTTAATCATAATTGTTTTAAGCTTCTTTTTAGGTTTGTTAAGGGTGAACCCGTTACTATGGGTTAGAGGCCCGTTACTATGGGTTAGACGACGGCGGCAATACCAGACTTTAGGTTTGTCAGATCGACTTTGGCTAACGCTCTTGATAGACGCTAAGAGGCCCAGCAGTCGTCGATTTAACAGCCCATAATGTATTTTTGTTTTTAACTAAGTATGAGTCATGCATTGGCGTCTAATGTTGTGCGTCGGTATAAAACGGGATTTTCTAAAAAAGCCCTTTTAGACTTGAATCAAGTTCCGTCAGCCGACATTTATCGTGCAGCATTGATGTCAAACGGGAAAGTCTATTATTTTCGTATCGGGGCTAATCGAAAGGTGACTGATTCAGAAAATGACCCAATGGCTTGGGCGACTGGAAATTCTTATAGGTCATTTACAGGATGGGAGTGGCGTCTTGGCCCTGACGTTTTAAAGGGTGCAGAGGAGCTTGTTCGTAAAGGTATTGCTTCTAAAGAGACTTGTCCCTTACAATGGCGTGCAAATCCATTGTGGCCTATCGGTTCCATTGATGAGGAAAAAGCGCGTCATTTTGAGTATCGAAATAAAACCAACCCAGACGCGAAAAAGTGGCAGTCACCAAATGATGTCCCTGATGAAGGCATCTATTATGACCAAATAGTTTTTGCTAAAGGGTTTCTAGATGTAAATATTCATGACAAGACAATTGATCTTGATCAATCTTGGCTCGAAATAATGACTCGAAGGCCCGGTGAATTGGGTAAAGGTAAGGGTAAAAGTTATGTGATTCCTTCTGGCGATGTGGCTTTTACAAGTAATCAAGTTGATCTGATCAAGCTCACTAAGCATTTACTCAAAGCAGACCCTAGAGTCACATTAGATTTTAAAATTATTAATTCTGAACGGCATCGCGGTAAGACTATTGGCACGATTATTGGGGAAGATCGTGATGTTGACGTAGCTTTAACAGGGCGGGGACGTAGCGGAGAAATCAAGCCTTTCTATGCTTACCATGGTACATCTAAAAGCCGATGGGAAATAATTCAAAAAATGGGACTGATCCCTAATAAACAAGGCAAAGCCTATTACGATTTGATTCCGGACTTTTCTGATAGAAATGTGTATTTCTCTTTAGGAAATGAGAAGGCGGAAAATTATGCTGTTCGTCAAGCTATTTGGGATAAGTCTTCTGCTGTTGTACTTAAAGTGTTGATCAAAGATACCACTCGTATTGTTCCTGATGAAGACAGCATGATGGGCTGGTACGGACTTAATAACTCTTACGAGTTAACGACAGAAAATTCAAATAGACATCCCCGTGGAACAAAAGTTTTGTTTGAAAAAGGGCATCAAGTTCATTTGAAGGAAGTGCTAGATTGTGATCATCGGGGGGTTTATCGTAAAGACGACAATTATCGCGCATATTTTCACGAGGTCTATACGGGTAGGTTAGCGGAGTTCTTGAAAGGGAGTCTCAAAGGGGGCACTTTTGGTTATCGAGGTAGAGTGCCAGCCAAAGACATCTCATTATTTATGGAGTTCTCACGCAAACCTTACCCTGCTGAGGAAAAACTTGATTTTGAGACCTATCAAAGTATCCGCAAAGAAGTTCAGAAAAAAATTAAACGACCGAAATAATTGCGTTTCGGTGTAGTAAATGATATGCCTAGAGTGTGCATAAAAAATCTAAAATAGCTTGGGATAAGCAACCGTTAGGTAAATGCTCAGATAAAGACCTTGCTAAAAGTCTTGGGGTATCTCAATCGTTTGTTTCTCATCAGCGAAGAAAACTAGGTTTAACAAGCTCTTATCAAAAGCCAAAACGTTACCCAGAAATTAATTGGGATCAACAACCGTTAGGAAAGTGCTCAGATCGTTCAATAGCACGTGCCCTTGGTCTTACTCAAGCGTCAGTCGGTTCTCAAAGGAAAAAAAGAGGTATCCCCCTTTTTAATCCTTATAACCATTGCCAAAAAATTAATTGGGAAGAACAACCATTAGGGCAAATCCCTGATTTAGATTTGGCTCAAAATCTTGGCGTCCTTATCCAAACAATTTTTAACGCTCGCAAAAAACGAGGGATCCCACCTTTTTGCTCGAATAAAGGCCAAAAATATTTTGTTGATTGGGATAAGCAACCGTTGGGTAAAGTGCCTGATGCTGAACTTGCTAAAAAATTAGGTGCGCCGATTGGTACTGTAAGCAGTTCTC
>Ga0315288_10003694_pt1 | contig 19552 bp, 9 predicted proteins | sample YL17G11_20_MG_FD_203454 | JGI IMG/M metagenome (GOLD analysis project Ga0315288, IMG submission 203454) | Sediment microbial communities from Yellowstone Lake, YNP, Wyoming, USA - YL17G11_20 | ecosystem: Environmental > Aquatic > Freshwater > Lake > Sediment | place: USA: Wyoming | collected... | reverse complement strand
CTCTGCGGCTCGGTGGTGATCAAGGGAGGCGCGTTCACGATCAACGTCGCCACCGCGCTCGTCACTGAACCCGCAAAGTTCGTCACCCCCACCGTGTAGCTGCCCGCGTCAGCCGGCTGCACGGTGTTGAGCGTCAGCGCTGAATTGGTGGCGCCGACCAAGGCCGTGCCGTTGAGACTCCACTGATAGCTCAGCGGCTCCGTGCCGCTCGCCACGACGGAGAACGAAACGCTCTGGCCCACCGTCACCGTCTGGCTCTGCGGCTCAGTTGTGATCCTCGGCGGAACGAGGACCGTCAATGTTGCGTTGGAACTCATTACCGAACCTGAAGCATTGATCACCTGCACCGAGTAAAGTCCTTCATCAGCGGGTTTGACTTTACTAATTGTGTAAGTGCTTTGACGCGCACCTGTGATTCTCCGGCCATCATGGTGCCACCGATAGGTCATCGTCGTCCCACTCACTGCAACCACCGTAAATGTCACGCTATTATCAATCGGGACAGACTGACTCAGAGGCTGAACGGTGATGACCGGGGGCGGGCCGACCTGCGCAACCGCTTCTGACAGAGACAGGCCGAACAGAAGCAAGCACCCGGCGGTCTTCTGTAGCCGACAGTTCAAGAGACCCATGTTGCGCATGGCACAGCTTCTAGGAAGCTATTCTCATGCCTCTGCCTAGAATCGGTACGCCAACTTGAGGCGGAAACTCCGCCCATCGCGCTCGATGATGTCCTGCTGATGGAATCGGGTCGCTGGGTCTCCGTATCGGCAATTCAACAGATCGTAAACACTGGCGGAGAGTTCGAGGTTCTTGACGACTTCCCGGCTAAGAAGGGTAAAATTAACCACTCCAAACCCGTCCGCACTCTCGCCTTGCACGGTAAGGGGTTGGCCGCTGGCAGTCGTTGTGTTGTGGAGCGTGAGCCGTTCGCTGGTGTACTGGAATTCCAAACCCGCGAAGATCTTGTCCTTCAGGAGCGGCACACTGAGGTTCACCTTGACCAGGTGGCTGGGCGAGTCTGGCATGTCCCACCCGACCGAATCATTCCGAGTCTCCTGAAACGTATAGCTCACGCGGCTGCGTATTCCGTTGGTCCAGATCCCTTCCAAAGCTAGTTCCAAACCTCCAGTGAGCGCATCGAAATTGTGGAAACTCCCGGATGTAAACACGATCAACTCGTTCATTCGATTGCGGAATTCAGACACGGAAGACCGCAAGTTCCGTCCGACCTGCTGCTCATAGACCAGCTCATAGGAGGTGATCTCCTCGGGTTGCAGCTCCTGGAAGTGCACATCGCTCAGCTCCAGGAAATTGGGCACACGAAAAGCTGTTCCGTAGATGGCCTTGATGGTGGATTTCTCGAAGGGATGGTAGATCAACGCCACACGCGGACTGAACGCGGGATCGGAGGTGCCATACTGATCGTAACGTACGCCTCCGTTGAGATGGAGATTGGTCAGCACGGTGAACTCCCCTCCAACATAAACCCCGTGACTCTGCCGGTCGCTGCGAACCAAATCCTGACCGGAAATGCGCTGCTCCTGGCGGAAGTCGTTCCGGTACTCGGCCCCGAGGGTGATCATGTGCTGCTCCCATATTCGTTTGTTCAGTTGCAGCTCGGCGCCCCACCATTCACCCACGTCCTTCTCTGTGGAAAACGAACTGAATACCAGATTGGTTCCAACGAGAAGGGATTGTGGGTAACCAATCTCGTAAACGTTGCGGTCGTAATAAACCTGTGCGGTCACATCCACAACCTCGGGAAAGCTGTGAGCGTATTTCAGACCTGCATAGCTCCGTTGATCCGTCGTGCGTAGTCTCGGATCGTTGAACGTCGTAAGGGGATACTGGGCCGTCGGATTGACTTTCTCCCGACTGATGAACGCGCCCTCGACGCGAAAACCCCCATAGCTCAGTGAGCCAAAGGCGCTCCCGAATGTGTCGCCATCAAGATCCTGTGCAATCCCGTTATTCTGCGCCGGCGTATCGAATTCCCTGTAAAACAGCCGCTCTGCGCCGTCGCTGCTGCAAAGCGTGCCCGAAAGGAGGAACTGAACTCCATTCGTGAGCGCCTTTCCATAACTCACCCGGCCTTGGTACGTGTCAAACGAGGCGTATTCGCCGGAAACTTCGGCGCCATTCAGATCCTTGCCTTGCCGGGTAATCACGTTGATCACCCCGAAAAAGGCGTTGTTGCCGTAGAGCACCGAGCCGGGGCCGCGAATGACTTCGACCCGGTCAATCAGATCGACATCGAGGATGAACTCGGTGCCAACGAACGCGCCGTCCGTCAGGTTGTTATTGACCCGATGACCATCGACCAGCAGCAGAATGCGGCTGTTGAAATCGCCCAGGCTGATTCCTCTGGCTCCCAGGAAGGCGTAGTTGCGGTCATACGATACGTGGAAGCCCTGCACGCTCTGCAAGACGTCCGCCAGCGTTCGATGGCCATACCTCTTGATTTCGTCCGAGGAAACGACCGTGACGGATGAGGGGGCTTCAGTCGCTTTTTGCTCAAACTTCGACGCGCCGTACACCTTCGGGACTTCCATCTCCATCAGGACTTCCAGCGGGAGTGCGGTCAGATCAGGCGGTTCTGCCTTCGGGTGGATCTCCGCCGAGGGTGAGCCAAGCACGAGTGAAAAGCTAAAGATTTGGAACGTCCGCCGCATGACCGCAGAGCACAAGGGAAACGCGCCTGAAGGCGTGGGGCGGGCAGAGCGACTTAGCGTGTTCATGCTCGTGCTTTGAGAGAATGGCGCTGGCTCGGGCGTTGGCAAGGCGTTTCTGTACCGCGCTGAACGAAGAGCTTGCTGCGTGGGAATGGACCAGACGTTCGGGACAAAGTCGATCAACACGTTTGCGCAAAGTTAGCCTTGCGTTTTCAGATGGACTGAGAGGAGATGAAATCGAGCAAACCGAAGAGCGAGGATGGCCTCGCTAAGGCAGTTGAAGCGTCCATGCGCTTTGGCGCGAAACCATTTCTGGGCCTGAGTCTGGTCTGGCTGCTTACCGTCGGCGGTGGCCGCGCGCAAGAGTTCCAGCCGTCCGAGTACCAGCTCAAGGCCGCATTCCTTTTCAATTTTGCGAAATTCGTCGAATGGCCGCCGGAAGCCTTTGCTGAAGCGAGGTCGCCCATTGTCATCGGCATTCTCGGCGAAAACCCCTTTGGCGGTGACCTCGAGCGAACGATCCGCAACAAGACTATCAGTAACCGGTCACTGGCGGTCAAAGAGATCCGCTCCTTGGCGGAGGCGACAAACTGCCACCTGCTTTTCATCAGCACCTCGGAGAAACAGCGTCTGCCGGAGATTATTCAGGGCCTCCGCGGGGCCAGTGTTCTGACCGTGGGCGAAACGGAGCGTTTCACCGAAGCCGGAGGCATGATCAATTTCGTTCTTGAAGGGAACAAGATCCGCTTCCGGATCAACGACGAAGCAGCCAAGAGCGCCGGATTGAAGATCAGTTCCAAGCTGTTGAGCCTCGCCTTGCGTCCGGTGCGCTAACGCCGACCATTCTCCCACAAAACCGGATTGACGCCGATTGATCCCCTGAGAAGGGAACAGAACTCGCTATTAAGGGGCTGTTTGAAAACGCGCCCGGGCAGGGGAGAGGACCGGCCGGAGAACTGTGCTCTTGCCCGCGAATCGGAGGTCGCGGGCCCTCCAGGCGGCGGTTTGGGAGGGTTTTCAAACAGACTCTAAGTCCCTGGACGCTCGGTGGGAAAGGCGCCGGCTGGGGTTGGGTTTCCGACTGTTCCCACCAGCCCGGCGTCCGGTGCGCCAAAACAGGACAAGCGTGGTTCGGTTGCGAGACATCTCAATTAAGCGGAAGCTGACGCTGATCATCATGGCGGCGAGCACGGTCGCGTTGTTGCTGGTTTCCGGCGGGTTCGTGGCGTACGAACTGATCACCTACCGGAAGGCCATGAGGCATGATCTCTCCATTTTGGCCGAGATTATCGGCAACGAAAGCGCTTCCGCGCTGGCTTTCGAAGACAAGGACAGGGCGGAGGAAATCCTGGGGGCTCTCAGCGCCAAAAAGCACATCACCGCCGCGGCACTTTACAAGGATGGCCACCTGTTCGCGCAATACCCGGTGGGCCAGACTACGCCCGACCTTTTTCCGCCGTGGCCTGAGCGGAGCGGGACCCGGTTCGAGCGCAATCACCTTGTCCTCTTTCACGAAATCCTCGCCAAGGGCGATCCGACTGGCGGGCTCTATCTCAAGTCAGACTTGCAGGAAATGTACGAACGGTTCGAGCGCTATGCGATCATCGTGCTCCTGATCGTGCTGGCTTCCACGGCGGTCACCTACTTCCTGTCCGCGTTGCTGCAACGGATCATCTCCCGGCCGATCTTCCACCTGGCAGAGACGGTCAAGGCGGTTTCGGTTGAAAAACAGTATTCGGTCCGCGCGACCAAGCATGGCGACGATGAACTGGGCCAGCTCATTGACGGTTTCAACGAAATGCTGGGACAGATCCAAGCGCGCGACGCGGCGCTGCGGGTATCAAACGACCGGTTGGAAACCCACGTCGAAGAGCGCACACGCGAGCTACGGGCCGAGATCACCGAGCGACATCGCGCCGAGTCGGCGTTGCAGCGACAATTCAAGCGCATTAGCCTGCTCAACGAGATTACCCAGATCATCTCTGAACGGCAGGACACGGAAAGCATCCTCCACGTCGTCTTGGGGCAACTGGAAGACCACTTGGGCCTCGACCTGGGTAGCGTGGCGCTTTTCGACACGGAGGCTGACACACTCAACGTGGTGGCTTTGCGGTTAAAAAATCCCCTCCTCACGACCAAGCTAGATTTGCGCGAAGGCACAGTGCTGGCCCTGGCCCAAACAGGGCTGCAACTCTGCAAGGAGGGCAAGACGGCTTATCTGCCGGATACGCTGAAACAGCCGGCGGCGTTGAGCGAAAGACTCGCGGGTGCCGGAATGCGTTCCACCGTCGCCGTGCCGCTGCTGGTAGAGAACAAGCTGTTTGGTGTGCTGCTCGCCGCCCGGCTGGAACCCGACGGCTTCAGCAGTGGCGATTGTGAGTTCCTGCGCATGTTGAGCGAACACGTTGCGCTGGCGGCCCATCAGGCGCGCCTGCACAGCAAACTCAAGCACGCCTACAACGAATTGCGCCAGACCCAGCAGACGGTCATGCAGCAGGAGCGGCTCAAGGCCTTGGGCCAAATGGCGAGCGGCATCGCCCACGATGTCAACAATGCCCTCTCGCCGGTGATCGGCTTTGCCGAGCTGACGCTGATGGGCGAGCACGGGCTGACTGCCAACGGAAAGAACTACTTGAAGCACATCCGGACCGCCGGCGAAGACATCGCGCACATCGTGGCGCGGTTGCGGGAGTTCTATCGCCGCCGCGACGACACAGAGTCCTTGCACGAGCTGAATCTCAACACCCTGGCGGAACAGGTCATTGACATGACCCGCCCGCGCTGGCGCGACATTCCGCAGTCGCGGGGCCGCACTGTCGAAATGCAGGCGGATTTCGCGCGCGACGTGCCAGAACTGGTCGGCATTGAAAGTGAAGTTCGCGAGGCGTTCACCAATCTCGTCCTGAATGCCGTTGACGCGCTGCCGAACGGCGGCAGAATCACCTTCCGTACGCGTGTCACCCGGTGCGACGTCGCCTCCAATGGCGGAACGGATCCCACCCATGTCGTGGTCGAGGTTAGCGACACGGGAATCGGCATGAACGAGGAAACACGCAAACGCTGCCTTGAACCGTTTTTCTCCACCAAAGGCAAGCGGGGCACCGGACTGGGCCTCGCGATGGTGTACGGCGTCATGGAACGACACGAAGGGAAAATCGAAATTGACAGCGAGTTGGGCCAAGGCGCCACGTTCCGCCTGATTTTCCCGGTGCGCAAGGCGGCCGACCTGGGTGTGAGCGAGGAAGAAGACACCCCGACGACCGAGCCGCTGCGAATCCTTTACATTGACGATGAACCGCTTCTGCGGGATCTGCTCAAGGAGATGTTGAGGCGCGACGGCCACGAAGTCGAAGTGAGCGACGGCGGCCAGTCCGGTCTCGATGCCTTTCGTTCGGCGTGCCAGCGGGGTGACCCGTTTGACGTGGTCATCACCGACCTAGGCATGCCCTATGTGGACGGGCGGATGGTTGCCAAGACGCTCAAGCACGAATCTCCTGCGACACCCGTCGTCATGCTCACCGGCTGGGGTGCGTTCATGAAGGAACATGGCTCGCCACCAACGCACGTGGACGGCGTGCTCAGCAAACCGCCGCGTTCGCGAGAACTGCGGGAAACCTTGCGCCGTCTCACACCGGCCGCGAAGGGTTCTCGGAGAACATCCACGCAACCGCAATTGACGCCCGCGTAACTGGAAACCGGCTGCGGGACGTTCCGCGGAAGTTTCATCCGCCGCCGTGGCCGCCGAAGTAAGGAGGCGGGGTGTTGCGCACCGGTGCCATCACCGCCCTCTGCCGGCAACTCAACCAAACCAATACCCTCTTCCCGTGGTCACGACTGCTTTTTCGCCACGCTGTCCAAACGTGCCCTTGAGCAAAAAAGCGGAGATTCTCGAACAGCTCTATGTCAGGAGATCTGAACTCGCAGCCAAGCTGAACCCGGTGCCAGAAGCCTGCAGCGGCACGGCCGGTCCTGCCTGGGGAACCGTGCTCGCGGCGCCTTACCCGCCGCGTTTCATCGCCCCGCAAGTCCCCGCCGGCCGCGCTCCGCTTCCGCCACCCGCCTCAGGTCCTCGTGCAGATCGCGGGCCAGGGCCACACGCTCGAGCAGCGCGTCGCCTTGCAGCGCCAGTTGCTGGCGGTAGCGGTCTGTCTCCAGCTTGCCCTCGGCATTGAGGCGGCGCGCCTCGGCGATCAGTTGCTCGATCTGCGCCAGGCTGGCCAGGCGCTTCGCCATCAGTTCCTCCAGGCCATCGTATTTCCAGAAGCGCAATCCCTCCCGGACGACGTACACCGGCGTGGTGTGCGCGCTCGTGCCATCTCCGGCGCGGGCGCGGGCGGCGATCCAGCAGCCGTGCCCGGCCGGCACGGTGAAGTCGAGTTCAGCCTCCGGTCGCTTCGGGTCCTGGGACTCGGCGGCGCGAATCACCTCGCCGTGCCGGACAACTTCGAGTTTCACCGGGGCCGTGCGCTGTGGATCGCCCCAGGCGCGGGCGTGGATGCGAAGGGGACGGTCGGCTTTAAGACGGAGTTCGTCGCCGGGCACCGCACCCTCCACGCGGAATTCGATCATCGGTCCGCTGCTGGTGAAGGTGCGTCCACGGCGGAAGGCTTCAAACCATGCGTCCGCGGAGAAGGGCTTGTTCTCGAGAAAGGCGTAGGCGCGGACTTCGCCGATGGTCCCGCCCCAGGGCACGTCCGAGCCCGCGGAGGTGGTGAGTTTGCACCCGAGGTTGAGGAAGTCGTAGTAGAGGTCGGTGCCGAGGTGATTGAACTGGAGGATTTCGACAAAGTCCACTTTCTGGCGCGGCACGTTCAGGCTCATGTCGCGATGGACGTGGAACAGGCCGGAGTTGACGTGCGCATAGCCGGTCAGGCCGCCCTGCGCATGAGCGGCATCGAAAACCTCGTCGTAGAGGTAATAGCGGTCGGTGTCGCGGACCATGCCGGTGATGTTCATCGCCAGCGTGTGGCTGATCTGGTCGTGCGTGCGCGGACATTCCTGACCGGGGGCCAGCACGTATTCGCCGTCCGCCACGCGATGGCTTGGCCCAAAGCCGCGCTGCTCGAAGTAAGTGCGGTAGATGTCGCCCATCCGGACCACATTGGCGAGGTGGATGTCTTCCGCCTGAACCCAGGCCATCAAATGGCGCGCGTCCTCGTCCGAGAGAATCCGGCAGTGGACATGATCGTCGCCGGACCACCAGCCGCGCCGGCGCATGTCCACCCAACGTCGGGGCCGCAGCGTCTTCTCCACCGTCTCGCCGGACCGGATCGTCACGTCTTCGAAGAGCACCTCGTGCTCGACACCGCGGCGCACGCCGATCTGCCAGACGCCGGGGGCAAGCGTCATGTCGAACGGTCCGGGCACGCACCAGAAATGCGCGTTGAGTGGGCCGGGGAGATTGGCGGCACGCGCGCCGCTGGGGGTGCCCTGTTTGTCGAACTGCGTGGCGAACTCGACGACCCCCGGCGGCAGCGGGGGAGCTGGTTCGGCCGACTGGAGCCGGGGCAAGCCGGCGAGCAACGTCAGGCTCGAGATGGCCAACGCGGAGGAGAGATGAGGCACGAAGCGTGTTTTCATCGGCGCGGTGTGTTTCATGGGGTCGGTCGAGTGGCGTTGTGCGCAGCGGGTTGTGCCGTGGGTGGCTTGAGACATTTCACCTTGAACACCCGCGCCTCGCCCGACCGCGCCGGCGCGAAGCCCGGGTCGCCCGGCTTCTCAGGCTCCAGTGCGCAGCCGTCGCTCCCTTCGGCCTGGACTGCGCCGAGCGCTTTCGCCTCAGGCCAGAGGCGGTCTTCAATCACGAGGTCGTCAGCGGCGCGCAAGCCGGGGGGCGTCGGGGCGAAGAGGAACAACCGCAATTGGTGATGGCCCGGGCTGGCCTTGTCGCTGCCGAGCAGGTCCACCTCCGGTTCGTAGAGTGAAACCAGCGGAACCTCGTGCCCGGCGACGAGCAGCCGCACCTGCTTGACCAGCTCAAGAGCCAGTTTCTTGAGATACCGTTCCACCTCGACCCGGGCGATGAGTCCGTTGGTGTTGGCATCCATCTTTCGCCGTTCGCGGGATGACCACTCCTCGAAGAACGTCAGGTCCAGGGTAAGGTCCACATGCCGCGCGCCGACGCTCAGATAAACGCGATGCTGAATGTAAGCGGTGTAGAGATCGTGGGCTGAGGTTTCGCGCAGGGAGCCGGCCGCGAGTCCCGCGAGCACCAGCCAGGTCAGCCACACGCGCCGGCTGCGATCTCCAAACCTGGCGGGTTGGTGACTTCTGCGTCGGCCGGGTGACGGCCTGGCCCAGGGCAGCCCGCAATTACCTTGGATCTCCCTTTCGTGTGCTTCGTGCTGTCAGTGGTTTCGCCACCAGTGGCCAAGGTGGACGAGGTCGTGTGCTCAACGCGGGGCCGTTTCCGGGTCGAAGGCGGTGTCCGGCTCGAAGGGGAACACGGGCTTGCGCCGACGCGTATAGTTGAGCCGCTCGATGCGCATGTCGCCCGCGCCGGGCGTGAGCAGCATGAGGTAGCGCGGAGCAATGCGGGTCAGACCGGGGTAAAGGTAGCCTTCCTTCACCACCACCAGCTTGCGGCTCAGTGGGTCAATTCCACAGGGCTCGAACTGGCGCGCGTCCGTGAACGCCGTCGGACCGTCGGCCAGGATCACTTCCACGTCTCCAATGCGCCCGACCGCCAGGCGTGGACTCTGGACCAGACGCACCACTTCCACCTCCGCTTGCAGGGGCGGACCGAACCGCTTCTCGACCGTGGCGCCGATGAACAGCCGCAGCGTCTTGTTTCCCCCCGCCTCAAAGCATTTCGACGTCGCAGCCGGGTCGTTGAGGCCAGCCACCACCGCGCTCTTGACCTTCCGTTCCACCAAGTGACGCAGCACGACGGGCAGGTCCCCCGGTGTGCTGGCCGTGACGTTGTCGCCGCTGTCGGTCAGGAACACCGTCGGTTCCTTCGCCGCCAGGGCCCGGGTGACGCCTTCCTCGAGCTCGGCCGTTTCGCAGCCAAAGCCGAACTGGTGCCGCGCCTCCCAAATCTTGCGCGCCAGATGAATGGCTGCGGCGCGGGCGGCTGTGCGTGAGCCGTCGGCCGTGATCATCACCGACATACCGGTGTCGGGCGAGTCGGTCCAGGCGCACCCGACGAAGAGCGTCGCGGCGAGGATCTTCGCCTCGTGGCCGGGAAGACCTTCGCGTTCGACGCGGCGCGCCTCTTCGACCAGGGAGCCGAACGGTTCGCTGGTCGTCATCGCTTTTTCCCCCTGGAGGATCATCGGAATGGGCAACACGTAGGACACCGGGCGCAGCCGGCCCGCCAGGGTACCCAGTAGAATGCGTCCAGCCAACTCGGCGATCTGCGATCCGTCGGTGTGCGGCGCCGTCTTGAGGCCGACCAGAATGTCGCCGAACTGCGCCAGCCGTGCCGGGATGTTGCCGTGCAGGTCGAACGTGCAGGCGATGGGCACGTTCGGCCCGACCACGCCGCGCGCTTCGCGCACCAGCTCGGTCTCGGCCGGGCCCATGCCTTCGGCGTACATTGCGCCGTGTAAGCGCAGGAAGATGGCGTCCACCGGCATGGCGGCGCGGAGCGAATCGACCACTTTCCCCATCGCTTCACGGCAGGCCGATTCGGCAATTGTCCCGCCGCCCGAGGGATAGGCGGAAGCGCCCGGCACGACCAGCAGCCCACTTTCGTTCCACGCCGTGAGGCGGAGGTCGCCGGACTTCGGGTAGGAAAAGGCGCGGGTCGCCATTGGATGAAACGTATTGGTTTCGTGGGAAAAACCCGCGAAAAAGACGCGTTTGCTGGCGACGGATGCGGCGAGCGCATTCACGAGGCCAGGGCCGGCAACGGCCAATGCAGCCGTGGCCAGGAATTCGCGGCGGATCATTCGGGTATTCACAGATCGAGCATGCGTCGGTCCGCCGGACCCGGCAAGGTCGAAGGCAGGCAGCCGCGCGAGTCAAGAGACTCGATATTCGGGACCGCCCTCGTTACGCTCGGCAGGCATGAAACGGATGCGAAAGGTCCGCGTGGTCGCGGCAGCCTTGTTGCTGACCGGCGCGACGCTCGTCGCCGCGCCCGGCACCGAGCCGTCACCTGCCCACTCTCGCAGCCTCGGCTCCGGCGACCGCGCCGAGGGCTCTCTTCGCGTTTCCCGCGCTCACCGCAAGCCGCTGTTCAAGGACTTCATGGGCATCAATGGGCATTTCACTTTCAAGCCGGAGCTGTATCGGAAGGTCGGCCGGCTGGTCCGCAATTACCACAACGTCAACTGGGACGTGAGGCAACCGGGCGACGCGATCACGCTTCCAGTCTGTGTCAACCAGGTGAACTGGAAGAACGATGTCTATGGCCGGTGGCAGAAGGCCGGCTTCGAGACGGATATCTGCATCCAGTTCAGCGGATTCCAGACCGACGTGGCCGATTACCCGCGATTCTGGATCGGGCAAGAACGTTGGTGCTACGACTACGGCAAGGCGATGGCCGGCTACTTCGGGCCGTCGGGCCCGGAGAAGTTCTGCACCTCGATCGAGATCGGGAACGAGCCGGGCTCGAAATTCGACGAGGTCTTGTTCAAAACCCTTTTCAAGCAGATAGCCCTGGGCATTCGGGAGGGCGATCCCCGGGTCAAGATTCTCACTCCCGCCGTTCAGGCGCGCCCGGGTGACGACTCTTCGCAGGACCTGCGCGACCTCTACGCGGAGCCGGAGATCCTGCCCCTTTACGACGTCATCAACCTGCACACCTACGCCTCCGTCGAGCGCAAGAACCTCAGCGAAAGTCCGTGGAATCGCAGTTATCCCGAGGATCCATCCATCGCCTACCTCCAGGTGTTGGACGAGGCCATCGGCTGGCGCAACGGGCACGCCCGAGACAAGGAAGTCTGGATCACCGAGTTCGGCTACGACGCGTGCACCCCCGAGGCCATGAACCGCCGCCAGGACTGGTTCCTGAAGCTCGATTGGCAGGGCCATACGGATCTGCAACAGGCACAGTATCTGGTCCGATCCTGGGTCGCCTTCGCCGAGCAGGATGTCCAACGCGCCTACCTCTACTTCTATGACGACGACGACTCGCCCAGCTTCCACGGTTGCTCGGGGCTGACGCGCAAGTTCGTTCCGAAGATGTCGTTTTGGGCGGTCAAACAGCTCTACGGAATGCTGGGAGATTACCGGTTCAAGCGCATCGTCAAGAAAAGCCCGAGCGACCTGTTCGTCTATGAATTCGAGCACGGAGATGACCTTGGCCGCGTCCTCTGGGTCGTCTGGTCACCGACCGGCACTCGAACGAACGAGAAGGACCACTACGCGCCCCGCGAAACGAAGGTGACGCTCAGCGGGTTGCCGGCCCTTCCGGTCCGGGTGGTCGGCATGGCCACCGCCGATGGCGAAGCCCCGCAGCCGTCCTGGGAGAAGGCTGGCCCATCGGCCGTCACGCTGACCCTCGGCGAGAGTCCGATCTACGTCGTCATGGAACCTTCGGCCGAGAAGCAGCCAACCTCGCGGCCTCGCGATTACCGTTTTGATGGCACCATTTCCCGGGAGGTGTTGGACAACTACCTATCCCGATCGATCACGATGGAGGGTCTGCTCAACGGCCGGGGCGACGTCGATGACAACATTCGCATGCTCAAGAGCATCGGGGCGAAGTTTATCGGGCGAAGCCTCTGCCTGTGGGGCGGCGAGGCCAGTCTGCTGCGGAATCTCGACCGGGCGAAGCAGCAGCTCCCCAAGGTCCACGCGGCCGATCCGGACATGATCATGCAAGGCTGCATCTTTGAAATCGTCACCACCCAGGTGGAACAGGTTCCGGTGGCGGACTGGGCCTTGGTGGCCCTGGGGCAGCCGGTGGAGAAGAGGAACTTCCGCTACGCCGACATGCTCTACCCGAACGGGCGGTTCAAGGATCACTGGCGGGCGGGCAACTCGGTCCCGGACGTGAGCCGGCCGGAGACGAAGCTGTGGTTCTATTTCCTGGCGGCCTCGTTCATCGACCTGGGCATTGAAGCGATCCACTTCGGGCAGACGGAACTGATGAACGGGAACGACCTCAATCTGGACCATTATTCACAGGTGCTCGCCCTGATCCGGTCCTACGCGACCCGGCACGCCCGCCGTCACATGGTACTCTGCGATTCTCACGTTCCCAGTGGCGGCCTGGTGCGTGAGGGACAATTGCTCATGGATTTCCATTCCTTCCCGCTGCGGATCATGGAGGTTCCCGACAAGCCACAGGAGGCAATCCTGAAGCTCGGATTCTCCGACGGCATCTACGGCCGGAGCAAGGGCGGCCTGACCTTCAGCGGCTGGAAGTGCGAGCACCTGCCCTATCTCGTGGAGATCGACAACTGGGGCGTGAGCAAGCAACCGGGCCAGGCGGAGGCCGGAGGCATCTGGATCTGGGGGTATGACGAAATCACCTGGTTTGCCCATCAGAGCCAGCAGTACCGCAATGACTGGCTGCGCTACGCCTGGGATTGGGTGCGGGGAACCGACCCCAACGGCCATCTGCAAATGCCCGGTAGCCGGACGCTGAGGTCTCCGCTGGATGACAAGCGGTGGTACTACGCGAACAAACCAAGCCCGGCGGTTCCCGAGGGCTTCGGCCAAGAGGCAACGATCCGTGCCATCTGGGCCGACGACCCGGCAAGGTAGGAATGGCGGAAGGAGGTCCGCGCAGCGGAGAGAACCGAATGCCGGGCGAGCGATGCCAGCGCGCGCGGCGTCAGAACAAACCCAGGACGCTTGGCTGCTTCCCTTCGGGCAATTGGTGGCGTTGACGTGGATCGACCTTGGGAGGGAAAGCCGATACCGTTCGCTGTGCTTCTCGAACAAACCACCGCAACGACGAGCGACGGATGCCCGGAGCAACCTGTGAGGCGAGTGAGCAGGGGGACAAGCTCTCTGGTTGCCACCTTGATGTTAAGCGGGTTGTTCGCCGCGGAGGGCTCGCACGGGTGGATCGAGGGAGTTGCCGCCAGCCCCGCCGCGAATCCGCACACTGCGGATTTCTTCGTCTCTCCGTCGGGCCAGGACCGATGGTTGGGACGATTGGCCGATCCGGACGGGAACGACGGACCCTTCGCCACAGTCTCGCGGGCCCGCGACGCCGTGCGGGCCCTGCTCAAAACCCGGAAGGAGCCGCGGCCAGTGCGCGTGGCGCTGCGCGGCGGAACCTATTACCTTGACCAGCCATTGGAATTCGGTCCGGAGGATTCGGGAGTGGAGGGCGCGCCTGTCGTGTTTGCGGCGGCAGCCGGAGAGAAAGCGGTTCTGAGCGGCGGCCGCCGGATCGAGAACGGTCGCTGGGGCGAACTCAACGGGATGAAGATCTGGGTGATGGATATCCCGGAAGTGAAGGCAGGAACGTGGCGCTTTCGCCAGCTCTTCGTGAACGGCGAACGCCGGCCGCGGACAAGGCTGCCGAAACAAGGGGAATACCGCATTGAATCTCTGCCGGGCTATACCGGCGACTTTCTCAGGAGTCCGACAAAGCAGTTCGTCTACGCCTCGGGTGACATCGTGCCTACTTGGCGCAATTTGCGGGACGTGGAGATTGTGGGGATCACGCGGTGGCTGGACAACCGGCTGCCGATTGCGCGCGTGGACCCGGAGCATCGCACGGTCACGTTCGACCGAACGAGCCTGTTTGCCCTGGTCGAGACCTCGGAGCGGCCCTCGGTCTATTGGGTGGAGAACGTCTTCGAGGCGCTGGACACTCCCGGCCAATGGTATCTCGATCGTCCACGCGGAGTGCTGTACTATCTGCCGCGACCGGGAGAGGAGATGCCGTCGGCCGAAGTCATCGCACCACGGCTGACGCAGGTGCTGCGGGTGGTTGGGCGCGCCGGCGCCACGGTCCACGACCTCCAATTTGAAGGTCTCGTCTTTGCGCACACGGAATGGCAGCCGCCGGCGGACTATGCCTCGTCGCTGCAGGCCGGAGTCGAAGTGCCCGGCGCGCTGCTGTTTGATTACGCCGAACGATGCGCTGTCACCGGCGGCGGCATTGAACACGTCGGCAACTGCGGCGTCGAGGTGAACGTGGGCTGCGCGGACATCGAGATCGCGCGCAACCAGATCACGGATATCGGCGCGGGGGGAATTCGAATCGGTCACTTTTTCTCGTGGGAGACGGAGGGGGCTGCCCGGCTGACCGAGCGGGGAGTCCAGCGCAAGGCCGCCATGCCGAAAGGTCCGCACAGCGAGCGGATCACGGTGGCCGACAACGAAATCGCCCACTGCGGCCGGTTTACCGCGGAAGCGGTGGGCGTGTTCGTGGGCGACAATGCCAACAACAAGGTCATTCACAACCACATTCACGACGTGCTCTACTCGGGGATATCCGTGGGCTCGGTCCAGGATTTTGGACCCAGTCAGGCCACGGGCAATGTCATCGAATACAATCACGTGCATGACATCGGCCAAGGCATGCTCAGTGATCTGGCCGGGATTTACACCTGCAGCACGCCTGGCAGCCGCATCGCTTACAACGTCGTGCACGATGTCGTGCGACGGGAGTACGGTGGCTGGGGGATCTACCCGGATGAAGGCAGCCACGACACGTTGATCCAAAAGAACCTCATCTACCGCTGCCAGGACGGCGCCTTGTTTGCACACCACAACCATGATATTACGGCGGAGAACAACATCTTCGCCTTCAATCGCACCGCTCAAGTAGATCGCGGCGGTATCGGCGGGTTCGAGCTCATTTGCCAGCGCAACCTCATCTATTACATGGAGGGGAAGGCGGTTGGGGACCATGGCAGCGGGAATTGTGGGCCGGACGTTTGTGCGTTTGATCACAACCTTTACTGGAACGCCTCCGGCAAGCCGGTCCTCATTGCCAATATGAGCTTTGCCGAGTGGCAGGCGGTAGGGCAGGACAAGGATAGCCTCATCGCTGACCCGTTATTTGTGGACCCGGAGCATGGCGACTTCAGGCTGCGGCCGGGCTCCCCGGCGGCCCGGATCGGTTTCGAGCCGTGGGATCTGTCGGCGGTCGGGCCGCGGCCGTTCTCCGTGGTGGAAAAGGGAGGCATGGTCTTCCCCGGCCAAGCTTGGCAGCAAGTCACGCCCGATTCGCAGGGGATTACCCAGGGGAAACTAAGTGCGGCGATGGAATATCTTGGCCACGGTCTGAGCGAGTACGGGGGGACCGGGGCGATGTTGATTGTCCGCAACGGCTATGAGATCTGGGCGGGGCCGGACAGCGACAAGGAATACCAGATCTTCTCCGCCACGAAGTCATTCACCAGCACTGTCCTTGGCTTGCTGATCCAGGACGGCACGGTGTCGCTGAGTACCCTCGCCAAAGATCTTGATCCGGCCCTGGCGGAGCACTATCCGGGAGTCACGCTGCGTCACTTCGCCACGATGACTTCCGGCTACGACTCCGCCGGCGGCAGCTATGAATTCGATGCCCAGGGCCGGGGCGATTCCTGGAACCCCGGTCCAGCGGCCCCGCCGATCTTCCCGCCCGGATCGAAGTTTCGGTACTGGGACGATGCGATGAGTCAGTTCGGGAATGTGCTGACGAGAGCCGCCCGCAGGCCTCTCGACCGGTTGTTCAAGGAGCGGATTGCGGACCCGATCGGTATGAAGCGGTGGCGCTGGACGGAGAATGACACGCCGACCGGACAGGTGCTCTCCTGGACCGGCGGGATCTGGACATCCTCTCGGGAACTCGCCCGGTTTGGCCACCTGTTCTTAAACCGGGGAAACTGGAAGGGCCGACAGCTCATCGACGCCTCCTGGGTGGATCAAGCCACCTCGGTGCAGGTCCCCGCCACGGTTCCGAACGACACGTTGCCCCGCTCACGCGGGGCGGGGGTTTACGGCTACAACTGGTGGGTAAACGGCGTCAAACCGGATGGCCGGCGGCTCTGGCCGGGCGCGCCACCCCGGACATTCTACGCTAACGGACTGCACAACAACGTCTGCATCGTCGTCCCGGAGTGGAACATCGTGATCGCCCGGACCAACGGCGGCCGAAAGGATGGTTCCGCGAACACCCCAGCCAACGTTGACGAAATCTGGAGCGGCTTCTTCAGCCGGCTGGCCGAGGCGGTCGCCCGTTAGTTCACAGGCAACCATGCAAACGACAATCTCCAGCACGCCCCGCTGGATCAGGGGCATCCTCTTGTCGGTCGTCTGTCTGATGAAGACTTCTGGTGCCGAAGCCACCTGGGTGTTCCCCGCGAAGGATTGGGCGGAGGCGACGCCGGAATCCCGGGGCATTGACTCCGCCAGGCTGAAAGCCGCGGTGGCCGACCTGGACCGTGGGTTGAGCCCGGAAGGCGCCGCCGAGTTGGTGATCATTCGAGACGGTTTCCTGATCTGGAGAGGCCCCCACTGCGACGCCTACCACCAGATCTTCTCGTGCACCAAAGTCTTCACGAGCACGGTGCTCGGGTTGCTGATGGACGACGGCAAGTGCGAGCTCGCAGACCTTGCGACCCGCCACCTGCCGAACCTCGATGATGAGCATCCGCAGTATGCCCGCCTCCAACTGCGTCATCTGGCCACGATGACCGGCGGCTACCAGGGCTTGGTGCGCGGCGTCAGTGCCGAACAGCCCTGGGGAGATCTGCTTGGCTATCTGACTCCGCAATCCCCACGGTACGAAGCCGGCGCCGCATGCGCCTACCACGATCATGACGTGTTTCTCCTGGGGAACATCCTCACACGTCTCGCGGGCGAACCCGTGGCCGCCGTGTTCAAGCGGCGGATTGCTGACACTATTGGCATGACCCAGTGGGATTGGGGCATCGCGGGCGTCCTCGATAATGGCCTCCCGCTCAACAACGTCGCCGGCACGCCCTCCCGATCTCCCGGCATCCAGACGAGCGCACGGGAACTGGCCCGCTTCGGTCACCTCTTCTTGAACCGCGGGTTGTGGAACGGCCAGAGGCTGCTCAGCGCCTCGTTCATCGAACAGGCGACCTCGACGCAGGTTTCCGCATCGCTGCCCCACGCCAGTGGCGCCGACCCAGCCGGCCACTATGGATTCTACTGGTGGACCAATGGCCGCCAGCGCAGCGGAACGCAGCCCTGGCCGGACGCCCCGCCCGGGACGTATGCGGCCCAAGGCGGCTCAGGCAATTTCTGCTTCGTGATCCCGGAATGGACCATGGTCGTGGTCCGACTGGGAACCAACGCCCTGACGCGCTCCGCGAAGACCGACGACCTCTGGAACAAGTTCTTTGGCCAGGTGGGCGGAGCGATGGAAACCCGCGCCCATGCCGCCATCCCGACCGCGGTGAGGGTTTCATCGCGTGTCGTGATCAAGATGGGTGTAAGGGGGGGCCGTGCGCAGACGCGGGTCTTCGACCGGGCCGCCGACGGTGAAGTGGTAAAGGCTCTGCCAATCGTGGCCGGCCAGACCGAGTGCCCGGTGCAACACGTCATCGAAATAGCAGCCGATCCCGGTGCCGCGCACCCCGGCGGCCTCGGCCGCCAGATATAGGGTCTGACCGATCATCCCGGCCTCCCAGAACAGCTCGCGATAGGCCGCGGCGCCCCGCTCCCGCAAGACCGTCTCGAACCGCCCCAACATGCCGAGGCTGAACGCCCCGTCTGCCGCGATGTCCTGGTGGCACGACAGCGTTCGGGCAAAATCGCGCACGTCGCCGCGACCCAACCGGACCAGCGGCACATCGCGGGACGGGTGAGATTCCCACTCGAAACCGGCCCGGAACGCGCCCCGCAAAGTCTCGAGGTCGCCCGGGGCGCGCAGCCAGAGGTACAACCCCGGTTCCAGGCCTGTGACCCCATGGGCGAACAAAACCAGATTCAACCGGGGTGGAAAGGGCCAGGCGTCGAACGGCGGGGCGGAGGGACGCGGCAGCGTGGTGTCGAGAACCGCCAGGAACGTGTCGCGGGAGACGGAGGTGATGCCATCGAAGTCCACCGCGCTGCGACGCTGGCGGATCAGTTGCCCGGACGACCGGTCGCAGTGGGGCGGCGCGGGCGGTGACCAGGCCGTCGGGTTGGCCGGTTCCGTCGGCTCCACGCTCACGGCGATTCGCTGGGACCGGGCGATGGCCTCGTCGATGGCGGACCACTGGCGGGAAGGGCTTAACGAGTTGGCGCGTCCGAACCACTCGAGCGGGGCGGTGGCGGGAAAAGCCGGGCTCTGTCCCGGGATTTCCTTCACGATCACCCGGGCGAGCAGTTCGGCAATCTCGCGTTCCGTGTCGCCGAAATCTTCCGTGCGGTCGAGGCCCAGCAGTCGCGCCAGTTCGGCATCTCCGCACTGAGGCAGCAGTCGCACGCGCCAGCCGAGCACGGCGGCTGCGAAGCGAAGGGCGGCCAGGGCGTGCCCCACATCGTGCTGGCAGTAGCGGAAGGCCCGTTCCCCGTACTTCCAGGCCTCACGCCAGGGGATGGAGGTCAGCCCCACCCAGAAGCCGGACTCGTCCGGTTCCGTCGGTGTTGCCCAGCGGGCCCGTTGTTCCAGCGCGTGATGCAGGGGCGCGTAGTGGTAAACACCCGGCCCCCCTGGCAACCCCGCCAGAGCGGACAGGACGGCGTAGGCTTCCGTCGGGTGCAGGTTGCCGCTCGAAGGGTTCATGCGCAGATACCAGCCGGAACCAGCGACCTCCTTGCGGGCGGACAGCCCCAGGGACAACTCGAAAAACAATCCCAGCGCGCCCAGGGTAAACGGCCGCGGCGATGACACCTCGGTGCCAAACAGAACGCCCGATGTTGGAGTGTCGTCCCGACCCGCCAACGGGAGTCTGGACACGGGTGAACCGGTGAAGCGCCGGAACGGATCGGGCTGAGTCGCCCAGTCGAGGCCGCCGGGCCCGCGGGCGTAGCGCTCGAGGTGATGCTTCGTCCGATCGTGATAAGAGATCAGAGCATCG